>Ga0187848_10000670_pt1 | contig 30560 bp, 24 predicted proteins | sample June2016WEW_4_40_FD_132424 | JGI IMG/M metagenome (GOLD analysis project Ga0187848, IMG submission 132424) | Peatland microbial communities from SPRUCE experiment site at the Marcell Experimental Forest, Minnesota, USA - June2016WEW_4_40 | ecosystem: Environmental > Terrestrial > Soil >... | reverse complement strand
TCTTGGCAAGCTTTCTGAAGGCTCCCCTAATGTCAGGAGATAGCCTCACAACATCACCAAACAAACAATTATGCATGCACTAAGAATAAGAGTGTAACGTTAGCAAGTTGACTTTACAATACCACAAACATTAAATGTAGTCACGTTAAATACCAAAGAGAAAAAATTCATTTGCTATGGGGGCACGGTCTTGGCTAAAAGTCAAATAGTGACTGAGTTGAAGAACTCGGCCTCTCTAGTCGGCAAGTTGTATCCAGTACTCGTTGATAAGAACGGCGAGGTTATTGACGGCCAACATCGCCTCAAAGCAGATCCTACCTGGCCGAAGATAGAAGTCCAAGGTGTGGAATCCAGAGAGCAGCTCTTTCTAGCCAGACTCATAAGCAACGTGTGCCGGCGAAGTGTCCTTTCCTCCGAGAAAACTGAAATGCTTGGAAAACTCGGAAACCTATACCTGGAGCGAGGATTACCCATTAGCAGAATTGTGAGAGAGATTTCCGAGAAAACTGGAATGAGTTACAGGTGGGTTATGAAATATGCCCCGGACGAGCTGAAAGCAAGACCTGGGCTCGGCGGACCAAAAAGTGTAAAAGACGTTTACGAAAGTAAAGTTGCACGGCTTGCAACCGCCGACGATCAGTTATTCATAGAACCCTTGGACAGAGTTGCGAAAATCGCGAACTATTCAAACACAAATTTTGCCACTATAATGGTTGAAAAAGGGTTTTACCTGAGGCTTAAACATGCGTCCACAGAACTCGGAGTGGACTTGGACGTTATTGTCAACAATACGTTGCTTCTGACGTTCCAGAAACTTATTAAGTTAGCCAAGCAGAGCAATTCTCATGCAGAGTGACTTGCTACTTTAAGGGGACCCTCGAGAATTCAAAATGCCGGCAAAATTCAACGAAAAATATCAGCACATCTCTATGATTGATCCAGAATATGGATATAGGCTAATTCCAGAACGCAGCATTATCAGAAACAAAGAGGCATAAGACATCAAGTAAGGACGAAGCGAGTCTAGCTTGGCGCTCCCTTCAAGGGGCACGTTTTTCAGATAGCAATAACTAGCGTAAGTCGCTTCGATCCATGTCAATTGATTCCTTTAGATGGTGACTGCCCCCTTGGAACGAGCCCCAGTGCAGTTGTATTAAAATGAGCCCTAAGCGCATTTCGATTTTTCTTTTGGTGATTAGTTTGTCTTATCACAGAAGATGCCACCACCCCCGGGCTCATTTACTTTTAGTATCAAACGCGCTCTTTTCGGCCAAAAATCCTCATCAACTGAAAAGTAGTAGGTTTACCAAAAGCAGCCCGATCAACTGAAGAAACCAGAACCCTTATCTTTACTCTTAAATACACGAATATCGTAGAAATGCCCTCGAGAATTGACATGTCGGATAAGAAAGGACTAAATGTGTGCTCTTACAGAATAACCGAGGATAAATCTTCTAACGATTTTTCGCAGAACCCAACTAAACCCGATGCCTCACTCACTAGAAACAGAGTTGAAAAAGAAAAGGGTCCGTGTGATTTTGAAAACCTCATCGTTGAGACCTCAAAATCCTCCTTGGCAAGACCATTAGACCCTGAGACGCTGAAAAACTGTCAGGAATGTGGGGTGTGTACTGGAGGTTGCCCAGTTGCGTGGATGATTCCTAACTATTACAATCCACGTCAGCTTCTTCAGAGAAGCGTGCTTGACTTCAGGCAAATTTCACAAGATGTTGGACTCTGGCTCTGCGCGCGATGCTACAGGTGTTATAATAGATGCCCCCAAATGCTCGATCTGCCACAGATATTTTCTATAATTAGAAGTCTCGCCATTGAATCGGGTTATCTATCGGACCCACTGAGCAAACTTGACGAAGCCTTGAAAATAATCGAAGAAGAAATTTCATTGCCAGCAGTTTATGCATGGCTCAGTCTATATCCTTATGAACTGGACGGCAAGCACAAAGAGGCTGACAAGTTTATTATTGAGAAACTTCAAGGTTTTCTTGATAGTCGTAAGGCAAAAAAACCGACAACCACAACTGCAACAAAAACTGGGAAAATAGCAATAGTCGGTTCCGGTCCAGCGGGACTCACTGCTGCCTGTGAATTAGTCAAAAGAGGCTATTCTGTAACAGTCTTCGAGTCATTACCTTTTCCGGGAGGAATGTTAAGAGTTGGAATTCCCGAGTACAGGCTGTCAAAAGAAGCGCTTGAAGCTGATTTAGGCTACATTAAAGGTCTAGGAGTTGAGATCAGAACCAACGTAATAATTGGTAGGGACGTAACAATCGACGGACTCTTGGAAGAAAAGTATGGGGCGATATTCATAGCTACTGGAGCTCACGAGAGCGTGAATATTGACATTGAAGGCAGAGAACTAGGAGGAGTTTTTCAAGCGCTAGACTTATTTAGAAAACTTCACATGGGAGAGCGAATTAATTTGGGGCAAAAAGTTGCTGTGATTGGTGGAGGCAACGTTGCAATTGACGCCGCCAGAACCGCCCTTCGACTCGGTGCCAAAGAGGTCAACGTTTTGTACCGGAGGTCGCGTATTGAGATGCCGGCAAGTCTATCAGAAGTCAAAGAAGCAGAAATCGAAGGGGCTAAAATTCATTTCTTGGTTACCCCAACTAGGATCTTGGGTACCGAAAACAGAATTGAAGGGGTGAAGTGCATTCACATGCAGTTGGGAGCGCTCGACGAGACAGGCAGGAGACGTCCGATACCTATTGATGGGTCGGATTACACTTTAGATGTTGACACTATAATACTAGCAATTGGAGAGACCTCAGATCTTTCGTTTTTGCCCAAAGACGTCACAATTGTTGGAAGAAATACTATTGCTGTTGACCCTATGACTATGGAAACAAGTTCTCCTAAAATGTACGCTGGTGGAGACGTAGTATCAGGCCCTGCTTCGGTGGTAGATGCTTTGGCTGCTGGAAAAAGAGCTGCAGACTCAATTGATCGCCAGCTAAGAGGTGAAACCAGAGTTGGATGAGATATTAAAACCGAAGGAAGCTGTCCTCATAATTGGAGGGGGAATTGCAGGAATCCAAGCGGCATTAGATGTTGCAGACCGAGGTTACAAAGCCTTTATTCTTGATTCTTCGCCAAGCATCGGAGGAGTCATGGCTAGTCTAGATAAGACTTTCCCTACAAATGACTGTTCAATCTGCATTGAGGCACCTAAGATGGTAGAAGCATTGAGACACCCCAATATTGAGTTGTTGACATATTGCGAAGTCAGGCAAGTAGAAGGTTCTGTTGGAAACTTCAAGGTAACAATACTAAAGAAACCGAGGTATGTCGACGAAAAGAAGTGCCGAGGTTGCGGAAAATGCACCGAAGCTTGTCCAATTACATTATCAAGCGAGTTTGATTATGGTATTGGAAACAGGAAAGCAGTTTATTTGCCATTTCCTCAAGCCGTTCCAATGATAACAACGATAGATCCTCTTTGTCGAAAGGGTGAATATCAGAAGATTGGTTCATGTATTGGAACATGCTTAACAGATTGTAGCCAATGTCGCAAGTGCCCAATAGCAAAATGCGTCCAAGCGTGCCATGATGAGGGCTGCGACGCCATTATGCTTTGGCAAAGGCCGAAGAAGATCGAGATAGAGGTAGGAAGCATAATAGTAGCAAATGGATTCGAGGTACTAAGACCCATCACCAAGACTAACTATGGATATGGCGTCTACAGGAACGTGATCCTTGCCCCACAGTTTGAAAGAATACAATGCGCCTCAGGTCCAACCCGTGGGAGAGTCTCTAGACCATCCGACAATGAACACCCAAAAAAGATAGCTTGGATTCAATGCGTTGGTTCTATGGACATGAGGACTGGCGTGAAATACTGTTCAAAAATCTGCTGTGCGTATACAGCAAAAGAAGCAATAATAACCAAAGAACATGAACCAGATGTTGAAACTTACATTTTTCACACTCAGCTAAAGACGTACGGAAAAGGTTTTTGGGAGTACTTCCAGAGAGCGAGAGAAGTTGGCGTCAAATACATCAGGGGCAGGCCCGCCGAGATCAAGGAGGACCCAAAAACTAAGGATTTGGTCATAGAATACGAGGATTTGGACACTAGCAAACATGGAGAGATCAGAGTAGATTTGGTCGTCCTCTCTACCGCTATTATTCCGAGCAAAGGAAACAAGGAACTGGCTAAAATACTAGGAATAGAACTGGATGAATGTGGTTTTTTCAAAGAGAAGGAACCCTTTTCATCTCCATTAGAGACAAAGGTTGAGGGAATTTTCCTTTGTGGCTGTTGTATGGGGCCAAAAGATATTCCGGAGTCTAGCTCTGAGGCCAGCGCTGCAGCTGCAAAAGCTGTCAGCTCGATTATTCGAGCGAAAGGTGTGAAATATGGAAGTTAAACCTATTGATGAGCCGCGAATCGGAGTGTTCGCATGCGATTGCGGAAGTAACATCAGAGGAGTAGTTGATATACCAAAAATAGTTGAATACGCCAAAACTCTTCAAAACGTTGTACACTCCGAAGAAACAACATTCTTATGCTCTGCGGATTTTCAATCGAAAATAAAGGAACGAATAACGGAACTGAATCTGAACAGAGTAGTGGTTGCATGCTGCACGCCCAAAACCCATGAAGGACTTTTTAGAGAAACATGCAAGGAAGCTGGATTAAACCCGTATCTGCTCGAATTTGTAAGCATTAGAGAGCACTGCTCATGGGTGCATATGCACGAACCGAAGGAGGCAACTGAAAAAGCCAAGGACCTAATTAGAATAGGAGTCGCGAAAGCTCGTTTGCTCGAACCACAGGAAGAACTAAGAATCCCGGTCGGACAGGCAAGTCTCATAATCGGCGGAGGTATCGGGGGAATGACCGCTGCGATAACTCTCGCCGACATGGGATTTAAAGTAAAGCTTGTCGAGAGAGAAGAAGAACTAGGCGGCATGTTGAAAAAGATTTTTAGAATCTATCCGCATGATGTCGCGTCTGAAAGAATTATAGGACCATTGATAAAAGCATTAAACGAGAAAGAGAACATCGTAGCATACACTGGAACAGAAGTCACGGAAATAAGCGGATATATCGGAAAGTATCATGTGAAGATTCGAAACAAGAAAAAAGGCTCAGAAGATGAGTTTGAAGTTTCAACAATTGTCGTAGCCACTGGCGCGAAAGAGATAGACCCTACTGGACACTACGGTTATGGCAAGTTCGACAACGTGATCACTCAACTTCAACTCGAAAAGATGCTGAAGGAGGGAACAATGAAGAAACCACGGAATATTGTGATGATTAACTGTGTCGGTTCCAGAGAAGAAGGGGCAAATAACTATTGCTGCAATGTTGGATGTCGGACTTCCTTGAAAAATGCAAAATACCTCAAAGAGTTGTACTCTGACACAAATATCTACGTTCTCTATCGAGATTTCATGATATTCGACGCAGAAGAGCAGAAGTATTTTGAAGATACCAAAGGAAAAAGGGTCAATTTCATCAGATATTCAGACACTCAAAAGCCGGATGTCTACATGAATAATGGAAAGCTAATGGTCGAGGTTAATGCGCCTCAACTGAATAGAAAGGTCAGAACTGAGGCAGATCTTGTCGTTTTGACCGTGGCACTCGAAGGTGCTAACGGGGTTAAGGAACTTCGAGAAATGCTCAAAGTTCCGGTTGGTGCTGGGGGATTTTTTAGAGAAGGTCACGTAAAGTTGCAACCACTCAGCTTTGCAACAGAAGGCATCTATCTTTGCGGTGCCGCACATTCACCAAAAGGAGTCGTGGACACTATTCACCAAGCGAGCGGAGCAGCCATGAAGGCATCAATCCCCATGGCAAGAGGTTTCGTCAAAGCTGAGGGAATAACTTCAATAATCAATCTAGAATTATGTAAGAAATGTGGTCTCTGCGCAAAATTCTGCTCGTATGGAGCCATTACGTTAAGTTCTGATAAGACGCCACAGAGCACTCCAGCTTTGTGCAAAGGTTGCGGTACATGTGCTGCAGAATGCCCAAGCGACGCTATAACCATGAGACACTACACCGATGCACAGATAATGGCTCAAATAGATGCCGCCCTTGCTGAGCGTCCAGAGGAAAAGATTTTGGCTTTCTGCTGCAACTGGTGCAGTTATGCCGCCGCGGATCTTGCAGGAGTCAGCAGGTTTCAGTATCCTACAAATATACGTATAATAAGGGTCATGTGCTCCGGCAGAGTGGACCGTGATTTCATATTTAGAGCTTTTGAAAAAGGCGCCGGGATGGTCCTTGTGGCAGGCTGTGATTTCCCTACTTGCCATTACATCTCCGGAAATTATGCTGCTAAAGAGAGGACTGAACGTCTAAAGAGAAGACTGGAATTAAAAGGAATAAACTCAGAAAGACTAAGGGTAGCATGGATCTCTGCTGCAGAGGGAAAAAAATTCGCCGATCTCATCAATGAAATGGTTGAACAAATGAAGCAACTGCATGCCCACGCCCCAAAAGTCAACTGATCTGCCTAACTTTCGATTCAGAAATCAAATTGCAAAAGCAGGACGAAAACATTTTATACCAAATTAACGGTTAAGCCTCTCGCGCACAGGAAGCTGGTGGAATTCACCGGAGAACCTTCATGTTGCGTAAAATTCGATAGCAGGTTGACGTGAATAAATGACTAGAAACGTTGCCGTAGTCGGTATAGGACAGACACCTTTTACCCGTGCGTGCGGAGTCTCAATTCGTGAACTGGCTTTTGATGCTTACAAAGAAGCCTTAGATGATGCTCGAAACTTGGTTACAAAGGAGATTGATGCATCAATAATCTGCTCAGCACCAGAATATGACAAGCAACGATCGCCGGCTGGGCTGATTGCAGAATACCTCGGCTTGAACCCTCAGCCAACCTTCTGCATCGAAGCAATCTGCGCCTCCAGCACCGTTGGCATCAGGAGCGCCTGGGCACTCATAAGCTCTGGGCTACACGACGTAGTTGCAGTGATAGGGTTCCAAAAAATGTCTGAGCTTACTTCAGCAGAATCGCAAGAAAGAATGCTGCGCGGCGGAGATATTGTTTGGGAATCTCCATTTGGCCCCACGATGCCATCATATTACGCCATGTTGGCCCAAGCACACATCAACAAATTCGGAACAACCGAGGAACAACTTGCGCTAGTTAGGAAAAAGAGCAGCGGGTACGGCGCAACAAACCATAAGGCCATGTTCCAAAAAGAGGTAACGGTCGAGCAAGTTTTGACTTCGAAAGTCATATCGTCGCCACTAAAATTGTTTGATTGCTGCAGCAACGCGGATGGTGCCTCTTGCACAATTCTAGCCAGCGACAAGGTTGCCAGAAAAATCAACGATACACCTATTTGGATTACTGGCTTGGGATTAGCTTCTGCCTCCATGTCGCTTGCTGGACGAGATACCTACACTTCGCTCACATGCGCAAGAAACGCGGCGCAGCAAGCCTACAAAATGGCCAAAATTGAACCCAAGGAAGTAGATGTGGCTCAAGTTCACGACTGCTTCACTATAGCGGAAATTCTCGCGTATGAGGATCTAGATTTCTGCCCGCGAGGAGAAGGAGGCAAACTAATACAAAACGGAGAAACTTATGTTAGCGGAAAAATCCCCGTCAACACGGACGGAGGTCTGTTGTCCAAGGGGCATCCCATTGGTGCCACCGGCGGATCCCATGTAAGAACAATCGTGCGACAACTAAGAGGCGAAGCCGGATCAACCCAAGTTAACAATGCCGAGATAGGCCTAGTGCACAATGTAGGCGGCGCGGGCATATACGGGTCAGTTCTAATACTGAGGAGATGAACCATAATGAGTCTTGAAAAATTCGGAACAGCCAACTATACGAAGGAATCACGCGTTAACGACTTCGTAAAACACTTGGAAGAAGGCAAGGTTACGGCGACTAAATGCAAGGAATGCGGGAGGATTGCCTTTCCACCAAGAGCAGACTGCGTCAATTGCATGTCAAACGATTTTGAATGGAAGGAGCTGAAACTCGAAGGAAAACTGCTCACATACACGATTGCCCAGTTCGCGCCGACAGGCTTCGAAAAAGAAGCTCCGTATGTGTTAGCTCTTGCAGAACTGGAAGAGGGCTTACACATGCTAGCACACATGAGCAAAAATGTAAAACCGGAAGAAATCAAGATCGGCATGGATTTGAGGATAGTTCCCGTTAAACGTCCAGATGGCAGAGTCACAATCACTTTTGAAAAAGTCTGAACAAAAGCGAAGCGTACACGTTCATAGAACACGCTTTCTCACTCTCCTTTCAGATTCACCAGCAAGATTGCTGTTCTTTCTTCTCATTATTCTAAGGACTCAAACCAACTTGCCGAGTGAGAAGCCCGCTACGCGGCTTTATCACTCCTGTTGCCGCACTTTCACTGCAATATTATTCTCTGTATCAAAATGGCTTTGCGCAATAGGAAGAACTAGGCAATAGGAAGAATTTGTTTCTGCGGTGTGTCTTCGAAATCTCTTAAGTACTTGACTTCGCGCCAGAAAGTTGATCAGTAACACTCTGAATTCTCTCCAGTGCCTCCTTCAACTTTTCTTCGCTAGTAGTCAAGGAGAACCTGATATATTTCTCACCGCTTTTGTCCCTGGAAAAAGCCGTACCAGGATATCCCAATACTTTCGCGTCTCTTGCAAGAAGCTTGGCAAATTCGGTTGATGACAAATTGTATCTCGACATATTCGCGTAAACATAAAAAGATCCTTGGGGTGGCTTGCAGGTAATCCCTATCCTGTTCAGACCAGCTACAAGAAGGTTCCTTCTTGACTCGTATTTCCGCCGCATCTCTTCCACGCACTCCTGTGAACCAGTCAGGGCCGCCAAAGCGGCCTTCTGGGAAATTGAATTCACGCAGATTGTCAGTTGTGCATATACTTCTTTAAGTGTCTTCATAAGGCTCTGACTGGCTACAACATAGCCTACTCTCCAACCAGTCATTGCATAAGACTTAGAGAAGCCAAATGCTGATATAGTGCGGTCTTTCATGCCTGGGAATGATTCGATGCTGTGGTGTTTTGCGCCGTCATAAACCAATTCTTCGTAAATTTCGTCAGTCACGACAAAAAGGCCATGCCTGTTAGCTATTTCAGCTATTGCACTGAGGTCCTCCTTAGTTAAGAGAGAACCAGTGGGGCAGTTTGGATCTATCAAGACAATTGCCTTTGTTTTGGAGGTGACTTTCTTTTCGATGTCATCTGGATCGAGACGGAAGTCCCTATTTTCTCTGACTTCGACGTAAATCGGCGTCCCATCACTGAAAATCACAGCCAGAGGATGACTATAGTAATATGGATCGGCTACAATTACTTCGTCACCAGGTTCCACAATCGACAACATTGCCATGTTTATTGCTTCTTGTACGCCTGCTGTGACCATTACCTCCGTTGATGGATCAACGTCTAAACCATTCTTACTAGAAACCTTTTCAGCTATCGCGTTGCGCAGTTCATTTAGACCCTCTGGTGGTAAAATGTAATGGGTGAAGCCTTCGTCTATTGCCTTTTTAGCGGCTTCTCGGATATGTGTTGGTGTTGGAAAATCTGGCTCACCATATCCCAGATTAATTACGTCAGTTAAGCCCTCTATGCATTTCCTCACTTCAGCAATAACTCCAAATTTAGGGGACTTGATGGCTTCTGCCCTTTTCGAAAGTGAACCTATTCTATCAGCCTTCATAGCGGATCTCTTCCGAGAATATTCATTACATTATCTTAGACGTATAAATTGTATCCTTATATTTGTTTTAGAGATGTCAGAAACGCATCGAATCTTCTGAGTCCCTGCTCCAGCGATTCTGTGTCAATTGCAACTCCCAAGCGTATGTGCCCTTCTCCACCAGGAAAAGCTCCTCCGGGAGTAAATATGATTTTGTAGTCCAATGCACGTTTACAGAATTCTAACGATTTCATGTTATAGTGATATTTTGGAAAAGTGTTGTAGGACCCGCCGGGCGGTATCCAACTGATACGTCCATCATGTTCCTTTATCCATTGATCGACTAGCTTTATGTTGGTTCTTCCAATGCGTTTTCCCGCTTCGACTAATCCCTTGAACTTCTTTGGCTGAAGCGCGATTGTGGCTAATTTTTCACCCAAGAGATTCGTTGTTAGGGTACTGTAGACCCTGAAGGCGTTGCATTTTTCAACAAATGCCTTGTCCCTACATGCTAACCAGCCGATCCGCATTCCTTCCACTCCAAGTGTCTTGGACAGCCCCGCGGCGGTTATACCGTTGTCGTAGTAGTTGACTGCTGATGGGGAGACAACATTATTCCATTCAAGGTTTCTGTAGATTTCGTCTTGCAGAATCCAAGCGCCACAATCCTCTGCAATTTCGCAAATCGCACGCATTTCGCTCTGGTCAAGCACGGAACCCGTGGGGTTGTTCGGATGACAAAGCCAAATCAACTTTGTCTTTGGCGTAACCAGATCCTTAAGTTCTTCTACATTAGGCTTCCACAGGTTCTCTTCCTTGAGATATAGCATTTTGATCTGCGCACGGAGAATGTGTTTACACACAGCGTAACCTTGCATCCATTGGGGCATTTCAAGTATAACCTCATCTCCAGCGTCAAGGGCTGCAAGCGCAGCAAGCATGTTTGCTTCGTTTGTCCCTGTAGTTACTATCACATTGTCAGTGGTCAAGTCCTTATAACCCTGAGATTCAATTATCCTTTCCCTAAGCTCCTTGGGTCCATAGTAGTCACGGGACCATGACATCACTGTTTCAGGGCTGATTCCTTCGGGGGCTATGTCTTTTATTGGGATTTCGCGGCAGGATTCCGTCATGCTTATCATTTCGCTTCTGTTAGAACGCGTCAGAAAATATATCCACCAGTTATGGAAATCATCAAGTGAAATGTCCAAATTCCATCCCCTCGCGCTTTTCTTAAGTGTTATCTAATAGTTGGATTTTAGTTTTTTGGGGATATTCGTGTAACTACTGTCTAAAATATGGAATAACTTCCTCCCCAAGCATCTTTATGCCTTCGGCCGTATTCCTTTGTCTTAACCATACCATAATGTGCCTAGGTTGTTTGTTGAAGCTTCTATGTAGCTTCTCTATGTGTTTTATCCAGTCTTCTGGTGTTCCAGCCATGCCCATGCTCATTATTTTCTTGCTTACCAAGTTTCGCTCCTCTTCGGCGCTGGGCTGTTCCGATGAGCTTTCAAAGGGCACAAGATCGGAAGGAACTAACCCAAATGTAGCCAATTTTTCTGTGTACGGCTTCCAGAAACTTGTGCCGAATATTTCTTCAACATCTTTCCAGCATTCCTTTTCTTCCCTGCTGATAAACCCAAAATGATGCGCAATAACATCAATGGATTCGGGGTCCCTGCCAGCGATTTTCGCGCCATCATATATGTTTCTGAGCATATTTGCGAAATTTTCAGGCGGGTAAGTCAAAGCTATTCCGCCGTCACCCATTTCACCAATGAGCTGAAGCATTTTGGGTTTATTGGCCGCTATGTAAATCGGTATGTTTTCTCTAATAGGCCTGAACAGCAATTGTGCATCGTCGCTCCAGCCTTTAAAAATCTCCCCTTGGAAAGGGGTTCTTTTGCCTGCTATGAGAGAACGTATGAGTTGCACAGCCTCCTTGGTTGCCGTGACTGGTTTTTTTCTCTCAAACCCAATTTTGGACAATGCTCTTATTCCACAGCTTATTCCAAGCAGAAGTCGTCCGTGAGAATACTCATCTAGAGTTGCAGCGGACATTGCTATTTCTGCAGGGCTCACTGAAAAAGGGTTGACGACGGAGGTCCCTAATCTTATCTCTTTGGTCTGTGCGGCAATAGCCGCCAAAATTACCCAAGCGTCTCTTTTGAATATGTCTTTACTCACAAAACATGCGTAGAAACCGCACTTTTCAGCTAGTTTTGCATAGTTGACTAGATTATCCACTGGTTCGCCACTGGACAGCATTATGCTGAAGCGCAAATGATTTCCTCCCTATTTGGTGCGCACGAGATTAAAACACTAATCTTCAAGAAATCGATCAATCCATTCTTTAACATAATGATTCATCCAGTTTTCAAATAAGCGATGAATTATAACCAGTTTTTCCCCCTCATTTATCGCCTTTTTAACAGAAATAGCGTGGACTACACCGTCTACAGGTGCGAAGATTTCCTCCAGCATTTTTCCGGCTGAGTTTTCAATTCTGCCTATTGGCTCTCCAGTTGAAACAACACTGCCGCATTGTACCTTGGAATCGAAACGACCTTGATTCTTGGAATTGACCACGTAAGCTTGCTGGAGCTCCAACTTTGGTTTGCTGAGTCGGGGCTTTGGCGTGCCTTCGAGCATTCTCAAATATTTCATAACGTTCTCTATTCCGGTCAAGTGCGTCGAAATATCCTTTTCGTCTTTCCTGTCCATGCCTATTCCGACACTAGCAACTATTGATGCTACGCCATGCTTTGAAGCTTCTACGACCAGTTGTCCATCGTCGCCTAAATCTGACGCAGTTGTCAACAAAATAGCTTCCGTTCCATAAGCATTCGCCAAGTGCGCCTTTGTGTTGTCTAGCTGGTTGCCAGTTTTGCAGTAGACAGTATAATCGATTAGCATTTCATCAGTATTTCCGCTTTGAAGATCAACATGAAAACTTGATCTTACAATTATCTCGTTAAGCAAGGTATAGGCGATAATCTGATTTACAGTCCCGTTAGGGTTACCTGGAAAACTATAAGAAACGCTTGAACCATCAATTGGAGACTTCTGTGAAGACGAAAAATCGTGGCTTGGCACATCGACATATGGAACCGTGAAGAGTATACCACTAAGCTTTTTCGGATCAATACTTTCGTAAGTTCTAACAATTGCTTCTGCTGTAGAGTGCATCGGTCCTCCATGTATGCCTGCAGTTAAGCACAAGGTAGGCCCATTTCTATAACCGTTCACTATTCCAAGAGGCACATCCGCAACATAGCTTGGGCTTTCATAGACTCTTAGGTAGCCACTGGTTTTTTCGCCTGCATTAGCTTCGATATTTCGAATTTTTGCAGCTCCGAGCATCTTCTGAATCCTCAATGCTATCCGGATAAGAACAAATAACTTTTGATTTTATTTTTATCCAAAACCACTAGGACGCTTCGCAGTACTCCTTCAGAATATTCGCTCCCAGGGTTCAAGCAAGGCGTGTTGCCGATCTTGAAAAACCCTTTTGATTCATGAATATGACCGTGTAGACCCAAAAGAGGCTGATATTTCTCAATAGCCTGCTTAACTGCTTTGCTTCCCACAGGAATGTAAGATGGCTGACCATCCCTGATCACTGGTTTCAGATTTGTGTCTAATTCTGGAGCAGTATCAATTGTGGTGTTGTAGGGCGGACAGTGAAGGTTGAATATGCAGTTTTTAATGTTCTTGACTTGCGAGGCCATGATTTCTATCTTGTTGTGTAGTTCTTCTTCGGAAATGTCTCTTGGGCAATTAAACGGGGTAGGATTTGAATAGCCGCAACTTATCATTTCGTGATGGTCATCGATCATGACAACTTTCCCTTCAGGGCAGATCGCCCTCTCTGAATCCCCAAAAGCATTATCGATTATTAAACTATCATCATTTCCTGGTGACACGAAGCACTTAACATCGGTGTCTCTCAATCGACTTTCGGCAAATTGCACCCATTTTTTCACTCTTTGAACCATTAACTCTGAGAACAACTTAGTAACTTTTTCTGGGTCATTGTCCAATTCCTTTTTTTCCTCTATCGTTGTCCTGTAGGGGTAAAAACCCGTGTCTTCAATCTTCTTTTCAAGAGATTTTAGCCCATTCTTGTCTGTTAATACGTTTGAGCCTAAAAAAGTCGTCCTCACATTTCCATCGGGTTGTTCGACCAAGGGGATAATGATCTTCCCAGTTACGTCTCCCCCAAGGATAATTACATTAGCCTTGTAGAAGGCTGCAGAGTTCACAAATTTGACAAATGTCTTTTCAGACCCATGCACATCTGTTGCAAAAACAACCCGCGTATCTGGCATTATAGGAGACCCCCGCTTCTCATCTGTTACTGCTCAACTTGGTCAATGGCAATTGCTCTAGCTTCTGCTCCACCACAGCCCGCCAACTTTATTGGCAATACTATGAAGAACCACCTGTCTTTGTTCAATAATGCGTCCAAGTTGACCAATGTCTCTACGTTCCAGATGTTTGCTTTCATAAGAGTTTCATGCGCGCTTCTTGTTGATGGTTCCATATAGGGATCGATGCCCAAGACGTCAACTCCGATGCCCTTCACTCCTTTTTCCACAAACCACTTGGCGGCGCCTTCGGTTAGGCCTGGGAACTCATACATATATTCCCTTGTGAAACCCACCTTGTTGCCCCATCCTGTATAGATAAAAACGATGTCGCCTTTCTTAACTTTGGAGCCATGCCTTTTCAAGTCTTCGGGCTCGATAAGTTCCTTAGGCTTTTTGTAGGAAAGATTAACAACCGTTCCATCTCCTAAGAAGCTCGCAACAGGTATTCGATCGATTGGCACACCATTTTCAAGCATATGAAGTGGCGCGTCCATGTGCGTCCCTGTGTGTGTGTGAAAAGTCACCATCTCAACTGTTCCGGTAGGAGGACCTATGTATATTTTATGTATTTGTGGTGCAGGCGAACCAGGCCAGACTACTCCATCATGCTCAATTGGTGCAGAAAGATCGATGACTTTTAAGATTTTCATCTTAACCTCAATCCCTTTGCAAATAGTTCAAATACGGTATTAAAAAGGTTATGGGATGACAAAAAAAAGGAGAATTTCGCTCGCGAGCTTACTCAGGCGGAATTTCCTTGAAGGTTAGACCCAGCGGTACACCCTTAGATTTGTGGTAAACATATGATATGCTATAGATTAGTATCGCACCGACAGCTATGGCCAGTATCATTACATAGGACTCTACAGGAACAGTACCCACGAAAGACGGGGTCAAACTTGCTATTGCTATGAACATAGAGTAGGCAAAGCCGATTATTCCCAGTATTGAAATCAAAGGAAACCCAAGTACTCTCCTTTTCACTGCAGCAGGGGAACGTTCAAACAACTCCTTAAGTCTAAACGGAAATAGCGCGCCTGCTAGACAACCGATACCGAACGCTATGTAGTTTGCGAAGGCTCCCCATATAACGAATTTATAGAAGTTTGTATAGAGAAACAGGTATGCACCAATAATGGCCCATATTGTCGAGATCAATATTGCATAGTAAGGCGCATGGAATCTTTTATCGACGCTTGCGACTTTTGTTGGTAGAACCCTGTCAAATGCATAGGCAAAGAAGTTACGAGCACATATGAAGACGCCTGCAGGAATTGCAGTGAAGCATGTTCCTATTACCGCAAGGCTGGCCAAGACAACAATTATCACGTTTGGATTTGAAAACACAATCATGTAGTTTAACGCAGGTTCGGGAAATGCAAGTGGGTATGCTTTGTTTCCTGTCTCAGCTAGAAATGATAGAGAGCTATAGAATGGTTGTCCCATTGCGTTGTATGCCCCAGCAAATATAAGATACATAAGCAAGCCGAAAAGTAACGCCGCACCGACCATTCCGAAGAGCTGGCTCTTTCTAACCTGCTTGACCTCTCCGCTAATGCTTGCAGAATAAGTAAAACCAGCATAGTTAAGCGCCGTGTAAATTGATCCTAGTAGTGTAGCACCCAGCAATAAACCTGTTCCATAGCCTGCACCATGAGCAACACTTATGATGCTTTGATAGGAAGCTCCAGTTAACCTTTCGAAATTGGAGACAAACACATGTTGCGGCGTTGCAAAGGACACCACGATGTAAGTGATCACGCCTATCATTGATACTAAGAAACCGGAAATTTGAACCCTAAAAGCAGCTTTTGTGCCAAATAACATCGGGACTACAAGTATGATGATTACGGCGATTGCAATGATGAAGCTCCATGGAGTGGATGAAACGGTCAAACCTAGCTTAGTTAAGCCAGAGTTGTTGCTTGCCAAACCCGCAGCCATCAACATAACAGCGATTCCATAATATGATGACATACCAGCAACCATGCCCAAGAACGTGCTTATTACGGCAGTCATGTAAAAGTTGCCTATGAAGCCCAGAATGGGATGAATAATCCGGCTGGTCCAAATGTAGTCACCACCACTTCTAGGCATAGCCTGCGAAAGAAGCAGATAGGTAAAGGCAATAGCGATGCTTGGAAGGATGGCTACGCCAACAGTGGCTGGAAGATCTACTCCTGGAAACAGATTCTCAGCCCACATACTATAAAGGAACACGTAGCCTATTCCCATAAGTACCATGTTCACTGTCAGCACGTCAAATGCTGTGACTTGTCGCACTAGTCCACTAGCAGCTCTAGCAAAGTATTTTGTTTCTTCTTTCTTTTCTTCCTTTTCCATTCTTTTTCTTTCTCCAATTCAAGATTCTAGCGTTCCCTTTTTAAGCTTTTAGAGTGCGCGCGCGCGCTGGCTTGTCCCTAAAATCCTTAATGTTTATTTTTGAGTTGGACTATGCGTTGTACAGTTTACTATGCTTGGTTCTGAATAGAGAAGCAGCAGAAAACATCAGAAGACTAGACAAAACAGTCCCCCAACCCTACTTCAACACGTAATAAAGGGACAGGGCAGCGCGCGACCTGAAGAGGCAATGCTTATACGGTTGACACTGTATCCCTAAAGGTCTATTATGAGAGAGGGAGACTAGTGCCGGACGAAAAAAGCCTTGAAATGATGAAAGAAGCATTGTCCATAGTTGAGGAAGCAAAAAAGAATAAGGTAACACTCAGGATGTTGGGCGCCATAGCCTTTAGAACACACTGCCATAAGCATGAATCCCTTTACGATGCGTTGGCTAGAGGAATCTCAGATATTGACTTTGTTGGTCATGCTGCAGACATCGAAAAAATAGAAAAAATTCTCAAGGATTTTGACTACGAATCACCCAAAGGAACGCTGGGAGGTCTTACACACCCGGATAGACTTATATTCTATAACCCCTCGAGAAAAATTACTGTTGACGTGTTCTTGGATCAACTTTCCATGTGCCACATCATTGATTTCAAGAACCGCTTGGAAGTTGATTACCCAACGATTCCGTTGGCTGAACTTCTGCTAGAAAAGATGCAGATTGTAAAAATTAACGAGAAAGACTTGAAGGATACGACTATGCTTTTTTTGGAGCACGATTTAGGCAGTGGAGACAATGAAGTTATTAACGAAAAACTGATTTCTTCATTACTATCCGATGACTGGGGATTTTATTATACAGTAACAACGAACCTGAAGAAGGTTACCAATTATCTTTCGACAACCAAAATCATTACGGAGCCCCAAAAGGAGCTTATAGAGTATCGCATTGGAAGACTAATTCAAGCCATAGAAAGCCATCCTAAATCATTCAAGTGGAAAATGCGTGCTAGGCTTGGAAACAAGAAGAAATGGTATGCAGACGTTGAAGAAGTTGAACAGTGAGTGACAGCCTAACGCAGTGTTCGACTCAACTTGTCTATTTGTTCAAGCCCCTTCTTCACCATTTCCTCGTCTATCTGTCCAACTCCTAACCGTATGTGGTCATCAAAGTCGTAGGCTATTCCAGGCATTGTCAATGTTCTGTAGGGTTCTGCAAGCAATTTCTTGCAAAACGCCTCTGAGCCTATTTTGAGGTTAAACTTTGGAAAAGATAGAAATCCGGCTTTCGGCTTTACCCAGCTGAAGAATTCACTTTCTGAAATCCATTCTTCAACAACCTTCCAATTTCTACTTCCCTGTTCTTTCGCTTCGTCAATCAGCCTGCAGTATTTTTCAGGTTTAAGCGCCGCCAAAGCAATGTATTCTCCGAGGACATTCATTATTTCGCTCGTGCCTTCTCGAAGTATCATACATTTATCGATTAGCTTCTTATCCCTCGTGGCCATCCATCCTATTCTCAACCCTTGCATTCCAAGGGCTTTGGAAATGCTTGAAGTACTTATGGCCTTATCATAATAATCGGCTGCCGCCGGTGACAAACAACCATACTCTGTGCCTCTGTAGACTTCGTCCGAGAGCAAGTAAGCTCCGTTGTCTTTAGCGATTTCGCAGATCCTCTTCATATCTTTCTCATCGAAAACAGCGCCAGTTGGGTTGTTGGGAGAAGCTACAAAGATCAACTTTGTTTTACGAGTGACCAGCTCGTTCAGTTCATCAAAGTTGTAGCCCCATTCCAAATCTTCCCTGCGCATCATCACCTTAATCTTGGCACCTAAGGCCTCACATAACTTGAAAGGTTGAGGCCAACCCGGCTTCTCCAGAACGACTTCGTCTCCCGGATTCACAGTCTGCATGATCACGAGAAAGTTGGCTTCGTTCGCGCCAGCTGTGATGAAAACGTTTTCCTCTACATAATCTTTGTATTTCATCATGCTAATGACGCTCCTCCTTAATTCAGGCATTCCGTAATAAGATTTCCCAGACCAGTCCAGCAGTAAGTTCGGGTCAAGATCATCAAGGAACTCCTTTAACTTCGGAGAAGATCTCAGCGATGTTATTAGCGGATACTTGCAACCAAGTTCGTGGGAGTAAAGGAACCACTCGAATAGTTTATTTATCTCAATTTCCATTTCTCCAGCCTCATCTAAACTGTTTTATTATGATTCATATAAAACTTGTCTATGCATACGCATGCTCACTTATGCCTCGATATTGAAATGAGCACATCAATCACAAGGTTTCTACTACAGTTAATACATCAAGATTTACAAAAGGAATACTTGAGTTGTTGATTCACATGGCTGTTTTTTTGGCTTTCTTAGGCCTCTTTCCTGAAGAAGAAAAGCACACGATCGCCATGTGAGTCAGGCGGTATGCTCAGAATTTTGAGCGCCACTTCATCGCCCACGTGGATATCCTTCGGGTCGGTTTCAACTATAGAGCTTAATAAACGTAAACCATCATCAAAGTCTATAACGGCATGTATCAATGGCGCTTTAAACTGAGGCGGTAGGGCTCCAACTTGAACCGAGAAGGCATAAACTTTACCTCTTTTGGGTATTTCAACATACTCTATTTCTTCCGATAAACATTCAGGGCAGATCGCTTCAGGGGGCCAGAAAATGTGACCACATCCTTTGCACTTTGTTGTAGTTAGTTTGCCTTGTTTTAGGTTTTCAAAAAATCCCCAAAGCTTTGTTTCATCTTTGTTTTGCTGTGGGAATATATCCATGACATAAGAATAGTCCTTGTGATCTCCTGCCTCGGTCATATTGATAACTCCTCAATCAACCCCGCTCTTGTATATGATAACGTGATGCTCTCCCAAGCCACTGAGGTTGTGGTTAAGGGCGATCTTCGCATCTTTTACTTGTCGCTCGCCTGCCTCATCTCTTAATTGAAGGAATATTTCATAGGCTTGAGCAATTCCGGTGGCACCGAATGGATGACCACAAGCGATGAGACCGCCTCGTGGGTTAATCACGATTTGTCCACCGTAATCAGATAATCCGTTTTCCACGAACTTACCCCCTTCTCCTTTTTTGCACCAGCCGAACTCCTCTGTTTCGATTATTTCAGATATGCTGAAGCAATCGTGAATTTCTGCTAGATCAATGTCTTCCGGTTTTACACCAGCCATTTCGTAAGCTTGTTTTGCTGCTAACTTCAGTGCGGGCCACTCGGACCAATCTTTGTGAGCTGCCCCCCAACTGCCATTCAAACAAACTTGACCTGTTCCGAGAAGGTAAACAGGCTTATCAGTGAGTTCTTTGGCTTTTTCTTCAGATGCCAAGATAATTGCTGCGGCGCCATCAGTATTTGTGCAACAATCGAATAATTTCAACGGACTAGACACAACTTTTGAACACATTATCGTTTCCAGTGAAACCTTGCCGTGTTTCTGGTATCTTTCATAATGATGAGCATATGGAGTTTTTGTTGCGTGGGCATGATTCTTCAGTGCCACCTTGCCAAGCTGCTCTTCAGTTGTCCCATATTTCCTCATATGAGCTTGAGCTACCATAGCGAAGAGAGATGGCGGATTCATGCCAAAGCAGCCTTCCCATTCTTTGTCAGTTGCAGAAGAGGCGTTAAAAAAAATCTCATCGTGCGAAGGAATAAGGAGCTTTTCCGCGCCTACGCACATGACCATGTCCACATATCCACTTGCAATAGCCCACCAAGCGGTACGTAACGCAGTAGTTCCACTAGCACATTGGTTTTCAACACGCATGTAAAGTTTCGTGGGATGCACACCCAACACTTGCGCCATAAATGAGGCTGGATGAATTTGGATAGCGGTTCGCTCAGAATAAGCTGTGGCAAGTATAAATCCTTGGATGTCTTTATTCGAGATATTTGAGTTACTATCGAAACACACTTTGCCGGCTTCTTGAACTAACTGGCGAAACGTTGCAGCTCTTTTTCCCCACTTGTTTACGCCACCAGCCACTATTGCTACTCGTTTCATGTTATGACCTAAAACTCGTCATACGATTCGATTATTTAAGTTTTCTAGCGCGTACCGCTACAGGAAAACGAATATTCATTTTCTTTAGTTAGCGCGCGCTCGTTTAACACTTCTCATACCATCGCGCTAAGATAACTGAAACGATAATTCCAAATGTCGTGGCGATTCCGCATGGCCGAGCCAACGCAAATGAAAATGAATTGAGCGTTACTGATAATTTTCGATCCAATTTGGGTCTTCCAGCACCGAAAGGCGTGCCTTACAGAATTAGAATTACAGAATTACACTCTCGTTTCGTTCCTTTCCAATGTCAGTGAGAGATAGAGGCAAGAAATTTGTTAAGAATACGGAAAGACTTGACGCTTGGGCTTGATCTACAAATTCCCTTTTTTATTAAAGACCGACGAAGTTGGGTTTTCTTTTCTCCACGAAAGCTGATATTCCTTCCTTTGCCGCCCTTGTGCAGGCGACCTCTCCAAAGGCCTTGTAACTAATTTCCAAAGCCCCCTCAAAAGTCTTAGCCGTTGCAGATTGTTTCATAGTTTTGCAGATTATTGCATCCACTTCTCTGCTAAGGGCTAAATCCTCAGTACTGGGTTTTTCAACTGTTTTCAGTTCCCCTATGTCAACTGGTTCATCCCGCACTCTTTGAATATTACCAACACTGTTTTTGACTTCGGATAAAGCGACTTCAATCAAGTCTGCATAACTGTCAACATTTTTCGTTGTCAATCCCATGCTTAATGCTTCCTTGGCCGAAATTCTCCTCGCAAACCGTATGGCCTCTTGAAATACTGGGAACGCGGACTTATCCCATTTCCTAAAGGGCACAACTATTCCGCCGATCCCTGGAAGAATGCCTAGTGTAACTTCAGGTAACTGGAACCAGGCGTTCTCCGTTGTAACAATCTTGTGACAACGCATCGCCAATTCAAAGCCACCTCCGAGCGCGTATCCGTTAACGGCAGCAACTACGGGCTTGGTAACCCGATCAAGATACCGCAACAGTCTGGACGTATCCCGAGCATACCCAGCTGCAGCCATTGCATCCCCTATCAGTTCAGGAAACTTGCTAATTTCTGCCCCAGAACAGAATGCTGAAGGCCCATATCCAGTAATCACGAAGCCCGTTACCTGTGGATTTGCTTCGCCTTCCTTAATGACCGACAGAATTTCCTCATTGACCTCATCGTTAAGGGCGTTCCTGACGTGGGGTCTCCTTATAGTAATTACTTTTATACTCTCCATATCGTCGACTAGAATATGCCTATAAAAGGTTTGGTAGTACGAGAAACTCTTTTTCTGATCTGGCATTCCAGGTTTTGATTCAGAGAACTTCTTCATCATCCTTGCAACCTCAGGTTCTCCCAAATCTCGCATTATGTCCAATGGACCATGTCTGAAACCGAGACCGACTTGGCAACCTAAGTTAAGATCGGCAATTGACCCGATTGCCCTGTCAATTACATCGAAGGACTGCGAGAACAATATTCCTAATAGTTTTTCGCGAATTGACTCGGCAATTTCTTTGGGAAGCGGTACATTTCCTTCAATGTGCCAAGTGTCCACAGACTTGAATATTTCCGCTGGTTTGTAGTGCTCGCCTTCTTCCATCTGAATCATGTTTGTCTTAACTATTATGGGATTACCCTTCGAAAAATTCAATACGGAAAAGGGCCCTACAAAAACGAATTCCCGGGCCACTTTGTCTATCTGAGATGCCGTGGCGATGCCCAACAAAAAACCAGATTCATTGCACCAGTTGTCAAATATCCTGTCAAGCATGAAACAAATTTCGTCTTTAGTAACTAATGGAACCTTGCCTAAAGCACAAAACAGCCAACAAAGGTAATTTACGAGTTCTCTATCTGCAGCCGCCCAATCAACGATTTCAACCGCCTCGTTTCTCCAAGCCGGTGAAAAAAAGTGAGTTACCGTTGCTCTCTTCTTGTTTCTCAGATCGGAAAAGATTCTCTTAGCAGGTAACGCACTAGTGTTTGAGGTAATTATGGCATCGCTACCTACAAACGTTTCAATTTGGGCAAAGACTTTCTTTTTGATATTTATATCCTCTGTCACTGCTTCGATGACTATATCCGCACCCGATATTGTTGAATAATCGGTAGTGTAAGTTATACCTGAGCCTATGTCTTCGGCTTCTTTTTCGCTGATCTTCTTGTATGACAGCGCCTTTTGAATGTAACTGTCGATCTTGCTTCTAGCATTATCAAGCTGTTTCAGGTCAATGTCAACAAGAATGAGTTCGAGGCTGGGTAGAGCGTATTTTAAGAAGTAACATATATCGGGTCCTATTGCGCCCGCGCCTATTAAGGCAACTTTTTTGGGGAGAGATCTTTTCGGTTCCCGAAGCAAAGGATTCTTATATTCCATCATGTTTCCAACCATTTCAGACACAACATATTTTCAGCAATTCACGCCTGTCTTTATGAAATCAAGATAGAAGTTCTTAATTATTCTGGCCCCTGGTAACTTGTGTCGATCAAGCTAGAGACCTAGTCCTCCTCCGTCGACTGATATCACTTGACCCGTCATATATCCCCCTTCGTCAGATGCGAATAATACGAATATGCCTGTAATCTCATCCGGATTTTTGTCCAAGTCTACCATTCTAGCCAGAACCCTGTTGTCAATCATTATTGGCTTGACTTTTTCTGGAACGTTCCTAGTCATATCCGTCCATGCAGCTGGGGCTATAGCGTTAACTGTAATTCCGTACCTTCGCCCCAGCTCGAGCGCGCAGGTCTTGGTAAAACCTATGAGTGCGGCTTTAGCTGAGCTATAATTGACTTGACCAACATTTCCCCTAAGCCCAGCGCGCGAGGTAACATTGATTATTCTTCCGCTTTTCTGCTGGATCATAATTTTGGCCGCAAATTGTGTACAAAGAAATGCACCTTTGAGGTGGACCGCTATCACTTGATCAAATTCTTCCTCTGTCATGTTAACCAAAAGATTGTCTTTTCCGAAACCTGCGTTGTTAACCAAAACATCAAGTTTTCCAAATTCTTTGACGGCAGTATTAATTACTCTCTCCGCGTCTCCCTTCTTGGATACGTCCCCTGCACAGCCAACGGCTTTACCGGAACATACCGCATTAATCTCGTTTACAACTCTATCGACGTTTTCGGCTGTCCTGGCATTCACAACAACGTAGGCTCCTTCCTTAGCAAAACGTTTTGCAATCGCTTCACCGATACCTTTTCCCGACCCCGTAACGACTGCCACTTTACCATGTAGTCTTTCCATATTACATCCTCCAGACTATTTGGCTCGCTTGCGCGCTTTTCTCCAAGAAAACTTCAATTTCTGCTTCTCGATCTTCCAAAACATGACATGAAGCAAACAACTATCACACGCCTCATGGATACCGTTCTCGAAAACGAAGCATATATAACTTTCTTAGAGCTCGCGCTGGTGAGATTGTCTTTTCTGACTTTGCGAATGAATCTGTTGAGAACACTTCTGAGGTAGACTGCTTCGCTGGTTTGATGAGGCACAGTTTTCTGAGTTGCAGGTCCATGTCGAGCTGTCTTGTCATTTCTCTTAGGCTGCGTACACCCTTCATTCTCATGATGATGAGGGCTCTGAAAAGCCCCAACGAGTTTCTTTGAGATCTGCCGGGTCCGTCTGTGTGAAAGCATCCGAGCAAGGTTGCATTGGCAAAGCTTAAGTCGATGTTTTAAAGAGGTTTAAGGTCTTGTGTTCATCTTGTCCCGCTTGGATTCACCTCCTAAGCTTGGACGTTACTTAAAAATACGAGACCCAACTACAAATTAATCATTAATCAATCTTGTGACAAGCCAGTTCCCTTCTGTGACATTTTTAGGGTGGGAAGACTATTAAGATAGCGATGGAATAGGAGAGCAATTGTTCAAAAGATAGAGACATTTAAAGAGCATCCGGACAGGTTTATCCAGTAACGCGCACTAAGATGCGCGTTTCGAGTCGACGGAGAGCAACAAACAGGCTACATAAGAGGAATAGAATTTTGCATGCGGAAATAAATAATGAAGATGAGACCCCTTTTGAGAAAGGAAAAAGGATCGTCAAAGCAGCATATGATGGCGGAGTGACCTTGAGGTTGATTGGAGGCTTGGCAGTTCGATTTCACTGCCATGGACCTCATTCCTCGCATCTGCGGGCTTATAATGATATTGACTTATTCGGTTTGAACAAAGAACTTAGAAGAATATATTCAGTTTTTCAGAAACTTGGTTATTCTCCTAATGACAAATACAACGTTCTCTACGGTGAAACTCGTCTACAGTTCATTGACCAGAAAAGCGCAGGTCATGTAGACATATTCTTGGACAAGTTCATGATGGACCATACTCTTGATTTTAGACGACGCCTTCAGCTAGACAAAATGACGATCCCAATAACAGATCTTTTGTTGACGAAACTCCAAATTGTTAGACTATCCGCAAAAGACGCCACAGACATTATAGCTATACTGGAAGATCATGAAATCGGACTCGTAAACGGTCAAGAAACATTAAACGTAGAATACATAGCGGAGCTATGCTCAAGCAATTGGGGTTTGCATAAAACAGTGACTGATAATCTGCTCAAGATGACTGAAATCATTGAAAAGAGATCGTTGGAAGCCGCCGAAAGGAAAGATCTCGTTCGCAAACTCGAAGCTATTCAAAACATCGTAAAAATCAAGAAAAAAACACTCAGGTGGAGACTTCGCAGCGTCATTGGTGAAAGAGTTAGATGGTATCAGGATATCGAAAGCGGCGAAGGAGAGATCTAACCGAACGTACCAGCACGCACAGCGCAGGCTATATAATGTACCTTAGAGATGAAAAAACGGTAACTAATCCTCAAACCAGAAAATCAAATAACTCTGAAGCTTAAACAGCAATCAGTCAACTCTAGTTTTGCTTGGCCTCTGGCATTGTAAAGTTTATTATTGGCGCGGTTTCTTTTTGTATGTTATCGAGTTTGAGGTGTTTGCCACACATGAGCGAGATTGGTAAACGGATTCGTTTGGATCGTATCATGAACAGAAACGACCAAAGGACAGTGATTATTCCATTGGACCACGGCGTATCAATAGGTCCCGTGAAAGGGATTGAAGACATGAAAAAGGTTGTTGACCAAGTTGCTGAGGGTGGCGCCAATGCTGTTCTTGAGCATAAAGGCATTATTAGAGCCGGATACCGAGGAAAGGGGATAGACATAGGGCTGATACTTCACCTTTCGGCCAGTACGAACATGGGTCTTGACCCCAACACCAAAGTTCAAGTGGCTGACGTTGAGGAAGCCATTAAACTTGGGGCTGACGCAGTCTCGTTACACGTAAACCTGGGTTCAATAACGGAGCATCAGCAGCTCTCGACGTTGGGCAAGACCGCTAAGGCCTGCGCTGAATGGGGCATGCCTTTGCTCGTCATGGTTTATCCGCGTGGGCCAAAAATAAAAAATGAATTCAACGTTGAGTTGATCAAACACGCGGCGAGAGTAGGCGCCGAGCTTGGAGGCGACATCATCAAGACCAGCTACACCGGAGATTCAGATTCGTTCAAAGAAGTAGTTAAGGGATGCCCTGTCCCAGTCGTCATGGCAGGGGGGCCGAAGGCTAATACAGATAAGGATTTTTGCGAGATGGTTTACGGGTGCATTCAAGCTGGAGGAGCAGGCGTGGCTCCAGGAAGAAACGTGTTTCAACATCAAAATCCCACAAAGATAGTCAGGGTATTGTGCGGTATCGTTCACGAGAACTTAGACCCCACAACGGCACTCTCAAAATACATGAAATAGAGACAGCAATAAGCTCCAGATCTTGCTTAGCCTGTTCGATCTCGATGAATTAAATTCTCAGCTATTTTTTTTCTACAGATGTTAAATGACGATCTTATGAAAAACATGTTTATTAGAGTTAACGAACGGTCGTGAAGACAAGTCAGTTCTTACTTAGCTTTGTTTTCTTTCCTTTAATCTCTTTTTGAATAGAGTTAAGGATTGGTCTGCACCCGCAATTTTTCGAGTGTTCGAGGTGGCAGCGCGCGCGGGTGGCTTAAATAACTATTTTGAGCGGATAATTGACTGCGTCTTGCAGGCTGCGCTTTTAATTTGTTAGTGTTTCAGCCTGCTTTCTCTTGGAAATTTGAAGCGAAACCAACGGGTCATAGCACAGTACAGGCTGTTGACTTTATGAAAGACGCCTCCAAAATTGTACTGGCTGGTTAGCCCGAGAAGAACATGGTCTTGGCGACCGCGTTGTTGACTGGGCGAATCCTGAGCTGCTAAAGCACTGGGCCAAGAAGCGTCCGAATGAGTGAATGCAGCCTGAAGCCAGCAAACAGGGGAGGTTTAAGAAAAGAATGATGTATGTGGAAGTAGATGTTGGGAAGAGCAAGTGTAGAGCCTCAATTATGAACGCTGAAGGAAAAATAGTGAAAGAACTTAACTTCACCAACAATTCTCAAGGTATAAGCAGTCTTACTTCGCTGCTATCAATCGATGACCACGTAGGACCCTAACACATTCGGAGGGTTTCTCCCTCACACAACGAGCTTGAAAAGAATTCATTTGTATGTAGAAGGAAGTCTCGATGTTTACATATACCAGATTTTCCTGAGGAAGTTTCTGATGAATTGGTACTCGGATGATTGGTTTAAAAAGCTAAACAACATTGGAATTTTTCATTTAGGTGGAGATTGTTGGAGCCACTTTCTCTATACTATACCACATCTTCTCTATCCAGATCAAAAGTTAACCTGACATTTCCTTTCCCCAAGTATTTTGCTCGCTCAGGAAAATCACAATTTATGCTATGGAGATTAGAGTCCGCGGAAACTAACCTGTTGCATGTAGGGCACTTGTTAGAAACATCAATTGGCGAAACGCTGTTTAGAAGCCCGATAATCTCGAGAACAGAGGATTTGCCACAATTGTTGGGGCCAATCAGTATGTTGAGTCTTGCAGTTCGTCCAGCTTGATGTGTTTCATCCTGTAGTTTTCAGCAACGATTTTTTGATGGCGCGCATGATAATCAACTACTTATTAACGCTGTTTTGGCTTAAATTTTTCGCATAAGGAGACATGGAATGGGGTTCAAGTCCACGAAGAGAATGGGCTTTTTCCATCAAAAAGTTCCCTTATAGCGAAAAACTCTGACGAAAAAAATTTTTTGCACAAAATATCAATTCGATGAACTTTCCTTAGTTGGAACTAAGGAAACCTAAAACTCCATAGGGAAAAAAGTAAACGGGGGTTTGCACAACATGTGCGTGCGAAAAAAGCCAGAATCTGGCGCATAGTATAGTAGAAATATAGTTTTTGCCAGGGGGGAATGCAAATATGTACACATACATACAAGTTCAATCATCTGACGCATTTTTCTATTAGTGACTATAATGACTGCAATAGAACGACCAAAGAGAAATTTGAATCCAGAAAAGCAACAGGGAAGCAACGGTAGCACGAAGAATCGGCCTCCGACGTTCGGAAGATGCACGAGCGTTTATCTTTCGCCCTTGTTCTCGGAAGAGTATCGGCAACTGTGCTTGGAAAGGTACGGTGTTAGCGGTAGTTTCCGCCTGAACGAGTTTATGTTGAAGGATCTTGCGGAGATGAAGGGTCAGACGCTTCCAAGCCAAGCGAACATTCAGGTTTTGGAGATGCAACTGGCTAACCTGATTGTCCGCATCAAGAAGCTCAAGGCGTTTCTGGTTAAGCTTGGCGCGTACAGTGATCTTGAAGACTTGGCGTTTGAGTGGCGTTTGGATGTTAAATCATTTGATAATTTGGATGCCATCATCGAGAAGTTCCTCATGTATGATATTCAGAAGACGGACAGATTCCTAAAAGACGATATTGAGCTTTTTGTGCAGTTGCTTTCCCTTGTGAAGGAGAGGATTTTGCGGAAGCGAGAGCTGGACAAGTTGCGCCTCGACAAGATTAGGGGTGCTGTGGCTCCAGTTCCACCTGCTTCTCCCTAGTTATGGTTCATGACAATACGTGATTAGACTAAGATTTCTTTTTATTTGCAGAATATGAAAAGCTTTTGTTGAATAAGCCTATTTCGAAGAGAAACAAGTAACCACATTCTAATCTATTCTGACTTAAACTATAGTATGCAGGGAAGCAGTTGGAAATACAACCTGTCTCACAGTGAGATTTTCAGGAGCTGACCTGTCTCACAGTGAGAAAACCCAAACCAATCTTTCTCACAATGAGAAACGCCTGTCTCACAGTGAGATTTTCAGGAGCTGACCTGTCTCACAGTGAGAAAAAACAGGCGGCCAAGGAGCTGAAGAAAACGAGGTTTCCCAATAGAAAATAATTCTCAGTAGAAATTATGAAACATACCTTCTATCTTCCTGACGCTTAACAGAGCCCGAGCGACCGTTGCTCTCCAAGCCAAGTAACTCACGCAAGGCACTCGTCAACTCCCCACTTTCACTTCTTGTGGCCACAACAGCATCACTTAATTGCCCTATTCGCTTGATAACTTCACCCAAAGCCTTAGTGTTGTTATTAGTGGCCTCAGTTACAGTCCGAAGCAAGTTATTCGCCTCAACAACACTCAAATCCCCATTCATCAAAGCAATCATCTGATCCAAACTTCGCTCCTCATGGTTACTATGAACCTCCGCACGCAACACATGTTCACCACCCGGCAACTCCTTATCGTAGACACGGGCAAACCAATCCTGAAAACTCTGCAAACTAAAAGCTTTCACAAGACCATCCGCACGAAAACGCCGAAAATCCTTATTCAAACCAAACTGACAAACAACCCAAAACTTCAACTGACCCTCAATCCGAGGCCACTTCCGAGCAGCCAAAAAACCGTCAACCCGAGCCAACCAAACCAAAAACCGATCAAAATCCAAACTCAAATTAGTAAAACTTCCATACAGCAAAAGAGACTTGGCACTCAACTGAAAACGCGTCTCACCAGTCCCATCTCCACCACTGCCCTTCCAACCGTCTCGCACAACACCACCTACTGGTATCGCGTTGGCGAATGCCTTCTTGCTCAAGCTCTCCGCGGTAATCTTCAATGTTAAACCATGAATCTCATATCTGTTTTTAGGCGGATGAAGCTTTATCAACCGGCTAAAGTCATCGCTAAACCGGCGCGAAGAAGCATAAAGATGAACCTTACCTTTTGGGACCCAAAACACCTTGTTATCTCTAAGCAACTGTCTTAACGCCCAGCGAACCGTACTGAAGTTAAGGCCAAGTTCCTCTGCTATCAGCTTGGGACACCAGTAGGCATCACTTGAGGGTTTCTGTTCCAAGAAATCCAAGACCACATAGTACGCGTTGGCAGAAGCGTTGGTCGCGTTGGCGCCCGAAGCCTTAGGTTTCCCTTTCTCTTCCTCAGCCAAAACTAAGACTCCTTTATGTTTACTTCGCCCTTCAACTTAGCCAAGTAAGACTTGCCAAAAGAAGGAATGCCTGAGAGTTTCCTGAAAGGACAGCATTTAGCGCAGCCCAATTTGAAATCATAACACTTTAGAAAACAAAAACTCCAAAACTCCTCGTACCTGAGAAAAACTAACTCTACTCTCGCTTCTCCCAGGCGGAGAGACCTCCTAAAAAAAAGAAAAAAGAGGAAAAAGGCTGCGGAGAAAACATCTAGCTGGTGATATCGCCACTTGTGGCGGGGTTCAAATCCCCCCGGTCCACTTCAACATCAATTTCACTGATTCCCGGTCCTCTGGTCGAAAGTAGCTATTTTCGTTTTTTGAAGATTTTATTGCCGTAAAAGTCGCAAGAGCTGGCAGTAGTCATTGCAGGTTCCCAGGGCAAAGACCTGCCGCGGAAAGGAAGGTATAGAGAGAATATAATTATTATTTTGTTTTTTATATGTTCTGATGATTAGCTTATTCCCGAAAGCTTCTCCCTTAAGGAGTAAATTTTTGAAAGGCCTTTCGTAACACTTTAGAGTTTGCTCTTGACTAAGTCATTAGGTTTAGTTTAAGTAAGTTACTCAATTGTAAAGTCAACTTGCTAACGTTACCATCTTATTCTTAGTGCATGCATAATTGTTTGTTTGGTGATGTTGTGAGGCTATCTCCTGACATTAGGGGAGCCTTCAGAAAGCTTGCCAAGACGGATTTAACAGTCAGCGGCATCGCACAAATG
>Ga0187848_10000669_pt1 | contig 30604 bp, 25 predicted proteins | sample June2016WEW_4_40_FD_132424 | JGI IMG/M metagenome (GOLD analysis project Ga0187848, IMG submission 132424) | Peatland microbial communities from SPRUCE experiment site at the Marcell Experimental Forest, Minnesota, USA - June2016WEW_4_40 | ecosystem: Environmental > Terrestrial > Soil >... | reverse complement strand
TGGGCCTCCGGTTTTGGCTGCTTGGTTGACAGCAACAGCTTAACTCCGTGGGGCCCGCCTTCCAAACAAAATCAGGTGGTTTTGTTTTATTTCAACAACTTCGCTTCCTTTTGCAAGAGGCTCACGGCATCGAAAGCCGGTTTGGGACGATAGCGGGCGTCGAGCAACAGCGCGGCGCCGAAGCCGTGGTAGGTATGCGGGATCCAGGAATGGCCGTCGGACACGCCCCACACCTGAAAGGCGGTGCAGGCCGGCTGCGCGAGGCAGACACCCAGCACGCGCCGGTACACTTCCGCCTGGGCGGCCAGATCCGCGGCGGAGGCGTTGCCGCTGGCATCCACCGGAATGCGGACGTCCATCTCGGTGATGTGGATCTGGAGCCCGAGCGCGGCGACTTCCTTCATGTTCTGCGCCAGCTCGGCGGCGGTCGGATGGCGGCCCAAGGTCAAGTGGGTCTGGAATCCGATGCCGTGAAGGGGCACGCCGCGCGCCACGAAATCCTTGGCCAGAGCCAGCACCGCCGAGAACTTCGGGCCGGGAGCTCCGATCTCGTAATCGTTGTAAAAGAGTCTGGCGTCGGGATCGGCGGCATGAGCCAGGCGAAAAGCACGCTCGATATAGCCGGTTCCGGTAGCGCCGATGCCGGGGCGGTTGTGCCAGATGGAATCGCGCAGGGCCGGCTCGCCAGAGCCATGGGGATCGGCGAAGGCTTCGTTGACCACGTCCCACGCGAACACTTGGCTGCGATAGTGGCCGGCCTCAGCATCGATGTGGCGCTCGAAAATGGCGGCGATCTGGGCGGGCGTCGCGGTCTTGGCAAACGCGGTGAGCCATGCCGGGATTTGCTCATGCCAGCACAGATTATGGCCGCGGACCTTCATTCGGTGGGCCACGGCGAAGGCGACCAGCTTATCGCCGGCGGAAAAATCGAAGTTATCGGGAGCCGGTTCGATGGCGTCCCACTTCATGGCGTTTTCCGCTTCCAGCATGTTGAACTGGCTCGCCAGCGCCTCCGCATAGGCCGCATCGAGCAGCCGGTTGGGGCGCCCGTGCTCGTCGGCATCGGCCGCCGCGCCCACCAGCAGGCGATGCCCGGCAGCCTCGCGGAGCGTGGTTTGGGCCGGAAGCAGCGGCAGAAAAAGCGGCGACAGAGCGGCGAGGGCGGCTACTTTTCTCATTGCAGCGCCATCGTCAAGGTCACGCTGGCGCCCACCGAGACGCTCTCCGGGGTTTCGATGGGAGTTGCCGCTTGCAGGCGCGTGAACTCATTCATCGGCCGGATGGGCACGCCGCTGCTGGCTTGTTCCACCTGGACGACTTTGCCGAGGTGCAGGCCCAAGGCCTCGGCCATGGCTTGGGCGTTGGCGCGGGCACGCTCGGTGACCTGGCGCAGCGCCTCGGCTTGCGCGGGGCGCTGATCTTTGAGGCCGTATTGCAATTGTTGGACGCGGTTGGCGCCGTTCTGGGTGGCCGCGTCTATGGCCTTGCCGACTTCGGAAAGATCGGTCAAGGTCAACTCAATCGTGTTCGAAGCCGTGTATCCGGAAATTCTCGCCAGGCCCCCGTTCTTCGGGGTTTGATAGTTTGGATTCAGGGAATAACCGACGGTTTTCAGTTCGGCCGCCTTGCCGAGCAGGCTCTTCAACCGGTCAAGCGCCACTTGCAATTGGGTTGCGTTTTGCGCCGCGGCAGCCTGCGCGGTACTAGCCTGGGTCATTACCCCTATATCGATGGTTGCCTCGTCGGGCGCCGCATTCACCGTGGCCTCTCCGGAAGCCTTCACCACCGGGCTCTGCGCCGGCGACGGTGGCGTCTGTCCCGTGCATATCGTACCCGATACTATGCAAACCGACAGTGCAAAGACGCGCCGCATCGTATATCCGGTCTCCACCTTCCACCATTGTAGGACCTTGCGCGGGCGGCCAAACTCATTTTAAGATAACTATGTAACGTTACTCCGATTTGGGCAGGGAGTCAAAAGATGATCTATTCTCGGTCCGCCGAGTACGCGATTCGCGCTTTCGTACACCTTGCGCAGGTGCCCGAGGGCAAATACGCCATGGTGAAAAACATAGCCGAGCAGGAAAATATCCCGGCTCACTTCCTGGCGAAGATCCTGCAACAGTTGGCACGCAAGGGCTTGCTGCGATCGAGTAAAGGGCCGACGGGCGGTTTCGCCCTTCGCATCGACCCGGCCGACGTTCGGCTGCTCGACATCGTGGAAGCGCTGGACGGGTTGGCGCCCTACCAGCAGTGCGCTAGCGGCCTTTCGGAGTGTAACGACGAAATGCCCTGCCCGATGCACGATAGCTGGGTGAACCTCCGTTCGCGTATCATGGATTATTTGGGGCGGAATACCATCGCCGACTTGGCCAAGGCGCTCGAGCAGAAGAAGAAAACCCTGGCGGCAGCCGCCAGCAGACAGCGCAAAGCCGGGAAGCGGGCTACCGCTGCCAGACGGGCTTAATCGCCATTCCAACTCGATCCGACGGAGGCACGATGCAAAACTCGGTCCTCGTCCCCATGGTCGTCGAACAGACTTCCCGGGGCGAACGCGCGTACGATATTTATTCCCGGCTGCTCAAAGAGAACATTATCTTCCTGGGCACGCCCATTGACGACCAGGTAGCCAACCTCATCATTGCGCAGCTCCTGTTTCTCGAAGCCGAAGATCCCGAGAAGGATATTTCCATCTACATCAATTCCCCCGGAGGCTCGATCACCGCCGGTCTGGCCATCCTGGACACGATGGCATTTATCCGGCCCGACATCGTGACCATCTGCGTGGGGCAAGCCGCCTCCATGGCCGCGGTGCTGTTGGCCAAGGGCACCAAGGGCAAACGCTTCAGCCTGCCGAATTCGCGCATCATGATCCACCAGCCCTCCATGCAGGGATTGGCCGGACAGGCCGCCGATATCGACATCTACGCCCGCGAAATCCTGCGCATGCGTGAAATTTTGAACGGTATGCTGTCGGACGCCACCGGCCAGCCGGTGGACAAGGTCGCCAAGGACGTGGACCGGGATTATATTCTGGAGCCGGAACAGGCCGTCCAGTACGGCATGATCGACCGGGTGATCAGCAGCCGCGATCTGGTGCCGGTCGCGGTGAAAAGCTAGAATCCGAGCCACAGATGAACACAGATAAACACAGATAAGAACCAGGGCAGTTACGAAGGTTTTATCTGCGTTTATCTGTGTTCATCTGTGGCTCAAATTGTTTTTCGCTTCTTTTCGTATGAGTCCCGCAAGATTCTTCATCACGCTCGGCCTCTTGGCCGTCTCGGCCGCCCCGTTGCTTGCCGAGTCCCCGCTGACGCTCTGGTATCGCCAGCCCGCCAAAATCTGGGTGGAAGCGCTGCCCGTGGGCAACGGCAAGCTCGGCGCCATGATTTTCGGCGGCGTGGCGCATGAGCGCATTCAATTCAACGAGCACACCGTCTGGACCGGCTCGCCCCACGACTACGCGCACAAAGGCGCCTACCGATCGCTCGACAAACTGCGCCAGCTCTTGTGGGCCGGGAAGCAGAAGGAAGCCGAGGATCTGGCCATGAAGGAATTCATGTCCGAACCGCTGCGCCAAAAGGCATATCAGGCTTTTGGCGACCTGCTGCTCGATTTTCCCGGCATCGACGAAAGCGCCGCCACCGATTATCGCCGCTCGCTCGACCTCGACACCGCCATTGCCGCGGTGGAATACCAGGCCAACGGCGTGACCTACCGGCGCGAGATTTTTGCCAGCTACCCCGCTAAGGTAATCGTGGTCCGGCTCACCGCCAGCCGCCCTGGCAGCGTATCGTTTTCCGCGGGGTTCCAATCCGCGCACCAGGGTTCTACCGTCTCCGTATTGGGCGATGGCGACCTGGTGATGGATGGGCAAGTGGAAGACGGCGCGATCCGCTTCGAGGCGCGCTTGGACGTCGCGATCCAGGGCGGCCGCCGCGACACCAAAGACGGCCGCGCGGTGGTGGAAGGCGCCGACTCGGCTACGCTCGTGCTCACCGGCGCCACCAATTTCGTCGACTACAAAGACGTTTCCGCCGATCCCAAGGCGCGCAACGCGCGCTATCTGGTGGCGGTCCATACCAAGTCCTATGACACTCTCCGCGCCGAGCACGCCGCCGATTACCAAAACCTGTTCCGGCGCGTGTCGATCGATCTGGGCACGTCGCCGGCCGCAGCCAACCCCACCGGCCAGCGCATCCGCGATTTCGCCGCCGGCCACGACCCCCAACTGGTGGCTCTCGTCTTTCAATACGGCCGCTATCTGCTGATTTCCTCCAGCCGCCCCGGCGGCCAGCCTGCCAATCTGCAAGGTCTTTGGAACGAATCCAACGCGCCTCCCTGGGACAGCAAATACACCACCAATATCAACACCGAAATGAACTACTGGCCAGCGGACGAAACTAACCTTGCCCCGTGCGAAACACCCCTGTTCGCGGCCATGAAGGATCTGGCTGTCTCTGGCGCCATCACGGCCAAAGAGCAATACAACGCGCGCGGTTGGGTCTTGCATCATAATTTCGACCTGTGGCGCGGCACCGCTCCTATCAATGCGCCCCACGATGGCCTGTGGCAGCCCGGCGGCGCATGGCTCGCGACCACGCTATGGGACCACTACCTGTTTTCCGGCGACCGCGAATTCCTCCGCGACACCGCTTACCCGCTGATGAAAGACGCAGCGCTGTTTTTCGTCGACACGCTCGTCAAAGATCCGAAATCCGGCTACCTGATCACCGGTCCCAGCAATTCCCCCGAACAGGGCGGCCTGGTGATGGGTCCGACCATGGACCGCGAGATCGTTCGCAGCTTGTTCGGCGAGGTCGTGGCCGCCAGCCGCATCTTGAACGTGGATCCGGATCTGCGCGCGCAGCTTTCCGAAATGCGCCCGCGCATCGCGCCGCACCAAATCGGCCGCTACCACCAATTGCAAGAGTGGATGGAAGACGTGGACGATCCGCACAATCAGCATCGCCATGTCTCGCACCTTTGGTCCGTATATCCAGGCGCGGAAATCACCCCCTACGGCACCCCGGACCTGTTCGCCGCCGCGCGGCAGTCTTTGATTTATCGCGGCGATGAAGCCACCGGTTGGTCGCTGGCGTGGAAGTTGAACCTTTGGGCCCGTTTTCTCGATGGCGAACACGCGTATCGCATTCTCCGCAATCTGATCGCGCCGGCAGCGGACAGAGCGCCGGGTGTGGCGGCGCACGCCGGCCTGTTTCCGAACCTGTTCGACGGCCATCCGCCGTTTCAAATCGACGGCAATTTCGGAGCGACCGCCGGCATTACCGAGATGCTTCTCCAAAGCGACGATCCGCACGGCGCCCCCACCAGCCTTACGCCTGCCGAAACGGGCGATGCCGCGTTTCTCACGATACTGCCGGCCTTGCCCAGCGCCTTCCCCACCGGAAGCGTGACCGGACTGCGCGCGCGCGGAGGCGTGGGTGTGGATCTGGAATGGCGCGACGGCAAGCTGACTAAGGCAACCCTCCGCCCCAACGCGTCAAAGCCCGTGACCCTGCGCTACGACGGCCGCGAAGTCACTTTCGAAGCGCAAGCCGGCAAAACCTACGAAGCGGGAGCGGATTTGAAAGTCCGTCCGTAGCGCGTGCGATCTTGTCGCCGGTGCTTTTTTCTTACAACTCCGACAGCACGTCGGCCGCGTGCCCCGCCGCCTTCACCTTGGCGTAGATCTTTTCGATCTTGCCGTCCGGGCCGATAACGAAGGTGGTGCGCTCAATGCCCATCACCTTCTTGCCGTACATGTTCTTCTCTTTCCAGACGCCATAGGCTTGCGCGGCGGTTTTTTCTTGGTCGGCCAGCAGCGGAAACCCCAGCCGGTATTTGGTTTTGAATTTCGCTTGCGCGGCAGGGGTATCGGGCGAAACTCCCACCACCGCCGCTCCTTTGCGGGTGAATTTCTTCAAATGTTCGCCAAACTCGCAAGCTTCCGTGGTGCACCCCGGGGTGTCCGCCCTGGGGTAGAAATACAGCACCAGCCGCTTCCCCTTCCAATCGGCAAGGTGAAAGGTTTCGCCCGCGTCGGTCTGCAGTTGGATATCGGGAGCCGCATCGCCTACTTTCAGCATGATGGTTCACCTCAGCTTGTTCTTGAAAAGTTCCGTCACCACGGCAACGTTGGCCTGGCCGCGCGTCTGCTTCATGACCTGCCCCACCAGGAAATTGATCACGGTTGTCTTGCCGCCTCGATACTGTTCGACTTGCTTCGGGTTGGCGGCAATCACGGCGTCGATTACTGTTTCGAGCGCGCCGCTGTCGCTGATCTGCGCCAGCCCTTCGCGCTCCACGATCGCCGCCGGCGCGTTCCCGCTCGAGTACATCTTCGGAAAAATCTCTTTGGCCAGTTTGCCCGAAAGCGCTCCCGAACCGATCAGTTTCACAAGCTCTCCCAAGTGCCTGGCACTCACCGGCGATTCGCCGATTTCCTTGCCGTCGGCTTTGAGCGCCCCCATCAACTCGCCCATCACCCAATTGGCGGTGGTTTTCGGATCGCCCGCAATCGCCGCGGCGGTTTCGAAATAGGCGCTGGTGGCGCGGTTCTGCGTCAGCACCGCGGCGTCGTACTCCCGCAGCCCGTATTCCGCCGCGAAACGCGCCCGCATGCGCGCAGGCAACTCCGGCAACGCCGCGCGCAGCTCATTCAGGCGCACTTCGCCGACCTCGAGCGGCATCAGGTCGGGCTCCGGAAAGTAGCGATAGTCGTGCGCGCTTTCCTTGCTGCGCATGCCCACGGTTTCGCCCGCATCGGGATCGTAGAGCCGCGTTTCCTGCTCCACCCGGCCGCCGCTTTCGACGAGCGCTACCTGCCGCGCAATTTCGTAATCGAGCGCCTCCTTCATAAAACGGAAGGAATTCAGATTCTTGATTTCCGCCTTGGTGCCGAACTTCTCCGCGCCCTTCAAGCGCACGCTGACGTTGGCGTCGCAGCGCAGATGGCCCTTTTCCATGTCGCAGGAAGAGACCTCCAGGAATTCCAACACCTGTTTGACCTCGGTCATGTAAGCGTAGGCTTCCTCCGAGCTGCGCATGTCCGGCTCGCTGACGATTTCGATCAGCGGCGTGCCGCTGCGGTTCAGGTCCACGTAGGAGAAACGATCGGAATCGCGGAAACCTTCGTGGATGCTCTTGCCCGCGTCGTCTTCCATGTGGACCCGCGTCACCCCGATGCGCCGCCGCTCGCCCGAGGCCACAATGTCCACCCAGCCGTGTTCGGCGAAGGGTTCGTCATATTGCGAAATCTGGTAGCCCTTGGGCAGATCGGGATAGAAATAGTTCTTGCGCGCGAATCGCGAGTGCGTCCGGATGGTGCAGTTCAGCGCCAGCCCGGCTTTCACCGCCAGCTCAACGGCGACGCGATTCAGCACCGGCAGCGCGCCCGGCAGCCCCAGGCAAACCGGGCAAACGTTGGTGTTCGGAGGCGCGCCGAAGCTGGTCGGGCAGCCACAAAAGATTTTCGTCGCCGTAGCCAGTTGCGCATGCACTTCCAGACCGATCACCGCCTCGTAGCGCGCAATCATTTCCGGCGTAGCCAAAACAGGAGCGGACGTGGACATCAGCTTTCATTGTCGCGCAAAAAGCGGGGCAGGCTTCCTGGGCCTGCAGCTAGAAGTCGGAAGTCAGAAGTCAGAAGCAGGAAGCGCACGGCGCCGCCTTTATTCTGTCTTCTGACTTCTGTCTTCCGCCTCCTGGCCCGCCAGTTCTAACCTCGCGTCAGCTCGTACACCGTGATCTCCGGCGGCGCCCCAATTCGAATCGGTACGCCGATGGTGCCGATGCCGCGATTGACGTAGAGCTGGCCGCCCGGCCTCGAAAACCAGCCGGCCACGTACGGTGTCACCAGGCGGCTGGGCGCGATTTCCGGGCTGATGAACTCCAGCGCCGCCTGCCCGCCGTGCGTGTGTCCCGCCATGCTCAGGTCGATTCCCAGCTCCGCCGCGCGGCCGAACGTGTCCGGATTGTGGCTCAGCAGAATATTCACCCGGTCCCTCGCCACCAGCGGTTCGATGTCCGCCAGCAGATGTTTCACCGGGGCCGATGGCCCGAACCTCCGCTGGCTCTCAAAATCCACCCCGATCAAGTTCAGCTCTTCCCCACGGCTTCGAATGGGCACGGCCTCCGCGCGCAGAATCCGGATTCCCACCCGCCGGAACAGCTCCGCGATCGAATTTTCTACTCCGGCCCAGGCATCGTGGTTGCCCAGAGAGCCGTACACGCCAAACGGCGCGCGCAGCCCCGCCAGCGCTTCCACCACGGCGTATTGCGTGCCCGGGTCGAATGTTACGTAATCGCCAGTGAGGACGATCAGGTCCGCTTTGAGCTGGTTGGCGATGGCGGCGAATTTGTGAATCTCGCCGGCAGGCATGAAGGGGCCGATGTGAATATCCGACAACTGGCAAATGCGAAACCCCTCGAAAGCGGCGGAAAGGCGCGGCAGGTGGATTTTGGGCGACGTGGTTTCCAGATTGAGCCGGCCGTACAACAGGCCGTAGGCGCCGGCCACAAACGGCGCGCCTGTGGCTATGGCCGCGGTCCGCTCCAGAAAATGCCGCCGCGCCGGCGATTCGATCCCGCTAGCGCCAAATCGCGATCGCAACTTCCGCACCGCTGCCGCGATTCCTCGCGGCACGGCCAGCAAAAGCACCAGAAGGAATGCAACCAGCGAGCTGGCGATCCACCAGCAAAGCGGCGCCGATAATAAGACGTCCGGCGCGCTCAGCTTTACCGGAGTGAAGCGCCCTCCGATCAGGCCGGTATAATAGCCGAAAGCCGAAAGGTAGAAAGCCAGCATCGCTCCACACACCGCGAGCCGCGGCCCGAGCGAGCGTATCCGCCGCCGGGCTAATTGCAGCCCGCGAATCGCCCAATAGATCTGGCTGGCTAATAAGATCGCTAAAACGGTGGGAAAGATCAATACCGTTATTGTGACATGCCGGGTAGCGCGGACTCCCAGCCCGCGCTACTGAACATACACGCGCGATGGACCCTCTATCTTTAAGCCGGGGCGCACCACCGGCACGGATGTCTTGCCCTCCCGGATGCTCAGGTCGCCCGCTGCCAGATCGGCCGGCACATTGCCACCCCGGTGAACCGGCTGAACGGTGACTACCATTTGAGCGGGTACGCCAGCGGCACTTGGTGCGGAAGCCCACATCCCCGCACCGCCCGCCGCTAGTATCATCGCGGCCATTATGCTCTGTTTTCGGTTTCCCATCCCGGCACCTCGCTGTTGTCTTCTATACAGTTGGATGCCGGCCTGAAGGTTGCGGTTACCGCCAGGTGTCTTCAGAACTCGGTTGCATGCGCCGCCGCCGGCTTGGGAAAATCGTTGAAGTTCAGAATCGCGTTGGCCAGCATGTTGAACTCGCCCAGGTTTTGCCAGCGATAGCAGGGATTGGTAGCGAACAGGATCACCCGGCCGCGCTCCACCGGGACGTCCACCACCGCCGGCCGGTTACGCGTCTCCGCCACACCCTTGGCGAAACCGCTCAGGACGGAAGCGTCCGTGCCTTCGAACTGCATCAGTACGCCGCGCCGGCTATCCGCCCCCGCTACCCGCAGCAGCGGGCCGCCCGCGTAACGCACCGGCATGGTGGTCCCGGAATAACCGTAGAAAATCGGATGCTCCGGCCGCAGAATGCGCGCCTCCACAATCGGGCCCGGGGCATAGAATTGCGGGCTGGGGCGCGCCGCATCGATGTTGCGCGCGAGGCCGAATTCCGCCGGAAAGTAGCTGGCCGTGCCCAGCGTAATCAACACTCCGCCCTCGCGCACGAACTTCTCCAGCTCCACCACCCCTTCGAGGCCCATGCCGCCCGTGATATCTTCCGACTCGCCGTACATTCCCAACGACGGAAACTGCGGCGTCTTGTCGTAGGCGATCGCCTTGCCCTTCGACTCGATATCGAATACCAGCGATTTGCCGCTTCCCCGGCCCTGCGCCGGCATCACGATCACGTCATAGCTCGCGCGCAGGCTCCCCTTGCGCACCCGTTCCTTGTAAATCAAATCGTACGGAATCTCGAAATGGTCGAAGCCGTAGCGCACCCAACCCACGTCTTGCGTGTTGCTCCAGGTCGAATACATAGCCAGGCGGGGCAGATCCAACTCGTGTTTCGGCACTTCCGGCGTGGACGCAAGCGCCACCGCCGTAAGCCCCAACTTTTCCACTTCCGACCTTGCCCGCGCACTGTCTTCCACCAGCATGGTCCCCGCCGGAAGCTCCGCTCCATTCGCCGTCGCCGCTTGTTCAATGGCCTGAAACTTCAGATCGTGCAAGCGGTAGCGCAGCGTGATCAGCGCGTTCGCCCCGTTGTCGAGCACCCCCAGCAACGGCCCATCGCCTTTCACCGTGCCCGCGACTTGCATCGTATCCACCGGGTCTACCGGGACATCCAGAATCGCCCGGTCGGCAATCTCGTCCACTTCGGCGTGCGACATCAAACCCATCGTCCAGGCGGCATCGTCGTAGGTGCGCAGGTTGGGGTCGGGATACTTCTGCACTTCCAGCAGAATCTTGGCCAGCCGGCCATAAGGCTGGTTTCGTTTCACAATCAACGATCCCGCCGGATAGGTTCCCTCCCGCAGTTTCACTTCGCTCTTGGCGCGTCCCACTTCAATGCCCTGCAGGCGGAGCACGTTGACGATGAACGCCACACGCGTCATATCCTTCTGCCCGGCAGGCAGCACGTAACCGAACGGCGCTTCCGTCTTGCCGGACTCCACCGAATGCAGGCTCTTGCGGTAGAAGTTCTCGAGAACGGTTTGCGGGAAATTGCCGGTCAGCTCCAAGGCCGAGAGCACCGCGGTTTCCATGTAGTTGGTGTTATTGCGCATCGACCAGACCACCTGGTGGTATGCCGGCAGGGGCCGATACCATTCCCGCGCGGTCATGCCGCCGCCGCGCCCGCCCGCCGGCTCCGGCGGACCACCCTCGGGGCCGGCATCCACGTTGCGCTTCATCGTATTGGCGCCGCCGTTGCCGAAGGTCTCGTACATCCGCAGCATGCCGTTGTGGTTCGACGACATGAAACCAAGATACCCCGGCGACCACATATCCACGAAGGCATGGTCCCACACCCCCGGCATGCCGTAGCCGATCGTCTTAGTCATTTCGAAATTCGAAAACCACGGCAGCTCGGCATAGAGGATCGGGTCCAAGGTGGGGTTTTGCGGCGCCTGTCCGCTGAAGGTGTAGAGGAACGGCTCGGATTCATGCAGGTCGTGCATGATCGGCGGGTGCCACTCCAGGTAGAACTTCAGCCAGTTGCGCATGGTGACTTGGGAATAATTGATGTCGCGGTTATTGTCGTGGTAAATGTACTTGCCCCAGTAAGGCGGCGCCGGCTGCCGGTCGGCATCGCCTTCTTCGTTCAGCTTGTAGCGGTAATACCAGTCCACGTAGCGGTCCCGCCCGTCCGGCTCCGCGGTGGCGAAAATCATGACGATCACGTTCTTGCGGATCTGGTCGTACAGGGCGCCGTCCTCCGCCGCCAGACGATACGCCAGCTCCATCAACATTTCCGGCGGCCCGGTTTCGGCGCTGTGCAACCCTCCCATCAGCAGGTAAATCGGCTTGGCCTGCGCGATCACTCGATGCGCTTCCTGGTCGTCCAGCCCGCGCGGGTCGGCCAACCGCGCGAGATACGCTTTATACCGGTCGAGGTCGCGAATCGTCGCTTCGTCGGAAATAGCCACCACGACCTGCTCGCGGCCCTCATCGGTCTGGCCGGCTGAGAAAACCTTCACCCGCTTCGACGCGGCTTCGAGCGCCCGGTAGTAGCGGTAGATGTCCTTGGTGTAGGTGAGCTTTTTGGGCATGCCGATGTGGTAACCCAGTATGTCTTTGGGTTCCGGCACGGCCGCCGCCTTGGGTAGATGGTCCACCAACGGACTGGAGAATTCCGGCTTGGTGGTCCATTCCTTCACCAGCCGCGCGAATTCCTCGTCCTGCGGTTGCCCGCTATCGGCCAGCGTAACCAAAGCGGCCGTCACTGCCACAGCCGCGAAACCGATCGCCCGCGATATTTTCATCTGTTCTAGCTCCAGGGAAACAGGTAGATTCGAATGTAACATATGCAGGTGTTGCAGGCTGGGCTCGCGATAGAATATGGTCATGAGCACCACGTCTCTCATGCCAATTGAAGAGCATCTTCGCTTGACGGAGAAGCCTTACCGCGAATACCGGGACGGCGTGGTCTCGGCCAAGACAAAGCCTACCAAGCTCCACTCGATCGTCCAATACACCCTGCTGATGCTGCTTCGGGGTCGGGGTGTGCAGGCTTTGCCCGAATTGACGGTACGCATTTCGCCGACTAAGTACCTGGTGCCGGACGTCTCGGTGGCCGGTGACTTTCCAGGCCCTTACGCCACCGAGCCCGTGCTGCTCTGCTGCGAGATCCTCTCCCCGGAAGACCGCCTCGGCGCCATGCTCGGCAAGTGCGAGGAGTACCACGCCTGGGGCGTCCCGTTCTGCTGGGTCATCGACCCCGTCAAACGCACCGCCTGGGAATATCACGCCGCCGCGGAGCCTGAGCGTGTGACAGCGGAGAAGTGCTCACGCCTTCCAGCGCGGTCGCTGAAACCTACGATAAGGAGAAACTTTGCCTGGAGAACGGAGCCCAGGAATTCTGGGTTGTCGATCCGGACCGCCGCCAGGTGAAAGTCTCGACCCCGGACGGCCACACGCGCACCTTCCGCTTGGGCCAACAAATCCCTTTGCCGTTTTCCGGTCGCGGCCCCCGTTCGGCCACCGCGCCGCGCCCCCGCCGAGGCGCGTTGCCCATGTGCTTGTGGGCATCGATGAGGCCCGGCAGAACGGTGGCTTGGGAAAGATCGATCGCCTCCGCCCCAGCCAGGCTGACGAACCCGGCCTGCACGGCGGTGATTTTATCGTCCTTGATTAGAATCGAAACCTGCGAGCGCGGCGCGCCGCCGGAGCCATCGATCAGCCGGCCTGCGTGGATCACGATATCCCCGGCGAGCGCCCCGGCGGGCAGCAAGAGGCACAGCAGCGGTGCGACCGTTCGTTTCATGAAGTCCTCCTTAGTCTAGGTGGACTTCCACCAAGCATACTGGAAATCGGCAAGCCCGGGGCGGACGAGGGCATAGCCCCTTGCTCGTCCTCCTTGCTGCGCTTCAGAAGGGGGCGTGCCGAACTGGCAGAAGGGCATCTATCTGGCTAGCGAACGGTCCAAAAGAAAGCCGGGTAGCCTGCGCGCAAACTCAACGAAGAGTCCTCGATAAGTGGTATACGGAAGGTACAGCATGCCAGCCAGATCGCTGGCAGTGGTGATTGGCTCCGGTTTGTTATTAATTTTGACAGTCCGTTTGTTGCCGTAGTTGAAATAGAAATATGGCCTTCTCATGCCGATGGCCGCGCCGAGTTCGATGAGGACGTTCGGTCGTGCTTCAGTCTCACGATCGTCAAAGATCGAAAAATCGGCCGTGCGGATTCTCTCCAGGATAGTTTCGAACACGGAACCGTTGGGCATGTCGGAGTCGGAATAGAGGCTCGCGATTCTGTAAGGGCGTAGCACGGTTTGTAGGTTGTGGCGGAGATTCCTTGTGACGGCTGGCGTGAATCGGTGCCCGACAACCAGGCTTGGACCTGCTCGCGAACCTCCGCCAGATTCGTCACCGGCTACGCTGCCGAGAGCGCGACAAGTTCTTTCGCCTCAGCCGGCGAATAGCCTTCCCGAATGAGATTCCGCTCCAGAGCCTTTCTCCAGTGCGGTGTAGCCTCAATATAGCCGGCTCGCTTGGCAGGAGCGGTCTTACGAACCGGACTCCGGCGCGGGTCAACCCGCCGTGCGGTCTTGTTTGCCATGAAGGCGCTCTCCTTCTTCTACTTTGTCACAGTTTCCCGACTCGGCGCAAAGGTCCTGGAGCCCGCGCTGACGGTGCCATAGCCCTTTGCTCGCCCCCTTGCCTGGGACTACTCTGTATCTGATGTCCACCAGGCGCCGCACCTTTCTCAAGCAGTTGACCCTTGCCAGCGCAGTCCCTTCAGCCGCCGCGCAAACCTCACGCCCGGCATCGTCCGGGACGGCGTCGACCGCCGCTGGCGAAATCGCGTTCCCCCGCGTCTTTAGCGGGCGCAGCCTCACGGCCATCGCCTTTCCGCTCGGCGGTGTCTGCGCCGGGTGCGTGAGCCTGGGAGGGCGCGGACAGCTTCGCGATTGGGAGATCTTCAACCGCCCCGACAAAGGCAACGCACCTACCTATGCCTTTCCGGCCATCTGGGCCGAAGCCGGTAAGCGCAAGCCTGTCGCGCGCGTGCTCGAAGCGCGCATCCAGCCGCCGTTCGAGGGCTCTAGCGGGCTGGGCTCGCGCAATGCGCCCGGGCTCACGCGCCTCCGCTCGGCTACGTTCACCGGCGAATTTCCGCTGGCGCGCGTCGACTTCGCCGATTCCAGCCTGCCCGTTCGCGTCTCCCTAGAAGCCTTTTCGCCCTTCATCCCCCACGAACCCGACCAGTCCGGCTTGCCGATTGCCGTTCTGCGCTACCGGGTCACCAACCCCGGCGCGATCTCCGCCAAAGTCTCCATCGCATGGTCGATTGAGAATCCAACCGGCCGCGCGCAGAACAACGACACGCGCGTCAACGAATACCGAGCTTCCCAACGGCTCGCCGGTATTCTGATGACCAGCCCGGAACTCGCCGCCAACGACCCTCTCAAGGGCAGCTTCCTCGTCTCCGTACTCGATGCCGCCGGCGCCCGGGTCACGTACCTCCGCGGATGGGAGCGCGGCCGCTGGTGGAATTCGCCGATGTTCTTCTGGGACGACTTTTCGGCGGATGGCGAGCTCGGTCCCGAGTCGAAGGACCCCGGACCGGTGGGCGCGCTTTCGCTCGGCCGCACCATCGCGCCTGGCGCCCACGCCGATTACACCTTCCTTTTGGCCTGGCATTTTCCCAACCGCACTCCGCGCCGCTGCGGTTGGACCGCCGCGCCCGGCGATGAAGACGCCTTTCTGGGGAACCACTATGCAACGCGCTTCCCCGACGCCTGGGCCGCCGCCGAATACGCCGCTGAACACCTCGAAATTCTCGAGAAGAAGACGCGCCTGTTTGCCGCCCGCATGCGCGAGTCCACCATTCCGGCCGTCGTCAAAGACGCCGCCAGCGCCACTCTCTCCACGCTTGTCACCCCCGTCTGCTTTCGAACCGCCGACGGCGAATTTCACGGCTTCGAGGGCGCCAACGACCAGGCCGGTTGCTGCCACGGAAGCTGTGCCCACGTCTGGAACTACGAAACCGCGACCGCCCACATCTTCCCCAGCTTCGCCCGCTCGCTGCGCGGCTCCGCCTTCGGCTACCAGCTCGACAGCGCCGGCGGCATTCGTTTCCGCGAGCGCCTGCCCCACCGCGGCGACAGCTTCGGCTACGCCGCCGCGGATGGCCAGATGGGCCAGATCATGCACGCCTACATCGACTGGCGGCTATCCGGCGACACCGCGTGGCTACGCGAAATGTGGCCGCGCATTAGGAAGGCCATCGAGTTTGCCTGGGTTCCCGGCGGCTGGGACGCCGATAAGGACGGCGTCCTCGAAGGCGTGCAGCACAACACCTACGACGTGGAGTTCTACGGCCCTAACCCGCTCTGCGGCATCTTTTATCTGGGCGCCCTCCGCGCGGGCGAACAGATGGCCCGCGCCACCGGCGACGCCACCGCGGCGGCCGAGTACCGCGGCTTGTTCGAGCGCGGCGGCAAGTGGATCGACACCAACCTCTTCAACGGCGAGTTCTACATTCAGAGAATCCGCGGCGCCGCCAAGGACGGAATCGCGCCTAACCTCGTCGGCGACATGGGTTCCGCCAACACCGAAACGCCCGAATACCAGGTGGGCGGCGGCTGTCTGCTCGATCAGTTGATCGGCCAGTATCTCGCCGACGTCGCGGACCTTGGTCCGCTCGTCTCCCCCGCCAACATCCGCAAGACCCTCCAATCGATCTGGCGTTACAACTACAAGCCCACGGTTGCGGACCACGATTGCGTGGAACGCACCTACGTGCTCAACGATGAGGCCGCCCTCATGGTTTGCGACTACGGCAAGGCCGAGCGCCCGCGCGTCCCGTTCCCCTATTACGCCGAATCCTGGACCGGCCAGGAGTATCTGGCCGCGGCACTGCTGCTATTCGCCGGCATGACGCGGGAAGGCATCGAAGCCGTGCGCAACGTGCGGTCGCGATACGACGGCGAGCGCCGCAACCCATGGAACGAGCCCGAATGCGGCCATCACTACGCGCGCGCCATGTCGAGCTGGAGTACGCTTCTGGCCGCCAGCGGCTTCCGTTATCACGGCGGGGAGCGGTCCATCGCCATCCATGCCGAACCGGGCTTCCGCTGTTTCTGGAGCACCGCCACGGGTTGGGGAATCTTCCGCGTCACCGCGGCCGGCGCCACCCTGCGGGTCGATCACGGCTCGCTCCTGGTGCGCACCGCTACCGTCAATGGGAAGAAGTCTACACCCAACGCCAGCATCGCCGAAGGCGAGGAATTGGCCCTGTGAAGCTGATCGTCGCAGTGGTCGGCGGTTTTCTGGGCGCCGGCAAGACCACCCTCATCGTCGCCGCCGCGCGCCTCCTGCGCCAGCGCGGCCTGCGCGTGGCCGCCATCCTCAACGACCAGGGCGATGACTTGGTCGACACCCGCTACGCAGGCGCCATGGGTCTCGACTGCGACCAGGTCACCGGCGGCTGCTTCTGCTGCCGCTTTCCGGATCTCGTGGAGGCCGCCGAACGCCTGCTATCGTCGGAGCCGGATATCATCTTCGCCGAAGCCGTCGGCAGTTGCACGGATATCGTAGCCACGACGCTGCGCCCGCTTCTTCGCGACTATGGGGACCGTTTCCGCGTGGCCCCGCTGACCGTGGTCCTTCACCCCCAGCGTAATTTCGACAACTCCGATCTCGACTTCCTGTACCGCAATCAATTGGCCGAGGCCGACCTGGTGTTTGAGCGCGGTCAGAGCGTTTCCGCCTGGCTCGACCGGTTACTCTCTGGGGCGGTTCCGGCCGGCGCCAAAACCCTGGACATAGATTATGCGCGCTACGCCGAGGCCGAAGCCGCGCTGGCATGGCTCAACGCCCGCGTCAGCGCGCACGCCACCCCACCGATCTCCGCCCCTATGCTGGTAGGTCCGCTGCTGGACCGCCTGGCGCCGCGCATCCACATTGTGCACCTGAAGCTGTTCGCGCAATCGGAAACTGGCTACCTGAAGGTCGCGCTCACCGGCAACGGCCAGGAGCCGATGGTGGAAGGCGCGCTCGACGCCTCGCCTTCCGCCAGGCACGAAATTCTCTTGAACGTGCGCGCGTTGGACGACCCAGCCCGGTTGCGCGCCATCGTGGAGCGCGAATGCGCCGCGTTGCCGGCGCGCCTGACCTGGCAAAAGGTGCAATGTTTCCGCCCATCCCAACCGGTGCCCTACCACCGCATGAGCGGCGGTGCTCCTACGTATTCGTAGGGCGGACGCCCTCGGCCGCGCGCGACCCCCTGGTCGCGCATCGGCTTGTCTGGCAACCTGATTCCAGGGCGGAAGAGCGGGACGAGCGCGTCCCGCGCGGACCAGGGGGTCCGCCCGACTACCGCCGAGTCCGGCCCTTGGGACAGGTATGCGGCATTAGCCTCAGAGGCTGCGCCACGTCTTCAGGCCCGAAACCATGGCCTTGCCTACCTCTTGCTGCCCGGCAGTCCCTGGATCGTCGTTTTCACCAGCATGGCGCCGGAGAATGCCGTCTCGTCGCCCACTCGTTTGCCAGGCGCGGGCAGCAGCCTCGCAGCCAGCGGCTTGTTCCAACGGTACGCCAGCCACGCCACATCCCCCAGAATCCGCCCAATCTGTTCCTCGCTGGTATCGCCGGCGAGCGGCACCGTGTCCACCCCTCCTGCGCATACCGCCGAGTAAGCCAGAATCGAGTCCAGATGGAACGTCCCTTCCGCCCACCGCCGCGCCAGTACGGAGTCCTCCATCACGGGGATCATCAGCCCCGTGAACCCGGTGTGTTTGACCGGTGTCGCCTGCACCGCGCGGGTAATGATCCCCGAAGCCGTCAGCGTGCCGCTCGATCCGAACGGGCCGCCGACGAACGCCTCGATCGCCCCGCCGATCGAGTTCTCGCCCCCTGGCGCCGGCGTCGCATCGATGCCCTCATACGTCCAGCCGGTCTCGCTCGAAATCCGCATCGCCACCGCCTCTGCCTCTTTGGTGAATCTCGCCAATGCCTCCGCCAGCCGCTGCTCCGCTTCCCCAGGATCTTTGTAGCGGCCGAAAACCTCGGCGACTACATTCGCGCCTTCCATCGCCAGCGCAAACGCGTGGCCCTTTCCGAGGTGATACGACCCCGGGTAGTACGGCCCGTAAGGCTTGATCATGGCCATCGCGGCAAAATTGAAATTGCCGTCGCCATGCGGGCTGCGCTCGCCCACGTCCTTGATCAGTTTTGCCGCCTCGCGCACGGCCCGCCAATGAATCCCGCTCTCGTCGGCGATGACCAGGTTCGCATCCACGCCGACCTCCGCCAGCGCGTCGGCCAGCAAGGCCACCGGCGCCGCGTCGTCGTTGTCATGGAGCATGGCTGGGCCAATGTTCAGCGCGGTGTGCCCCTTCGACGCCGCTTCGTGCAGCTTGCGGATCAGCGCCAGGGCATCCGAGCGCGTCATGCCACCGGTGTACGCTGGAAACGGCTGCGTGGTGATGCGCCCGCCGCCGCCCTCGAACCCCGCCGCATTCAACGCCTCGCGGGCGCGGCCCAGGAACTTCTGCGCCTCCTCTATTTTGGCGGCGTAGTTGTTGGCATCGATTTCGATGAACGCCGTGACCGCGCGAATCCGCGGCCGTGTCTGAGCGCCGCAAACCAGCGCCGTCAAGCAGAGTACCGGCAACACTCTTGGCATGTTTTCTTGTACCACCAAAAGCAAACACCCCGGTAGGCCAAAGCCTTCCGGGGTGTAAATTCTGCAAGCCCGATGCCCTGCGGCAGCGCGGGAACACGTCTATTGTACTCCGCATTTCCCACCCCCGCGCCGCGTAGTAGCATCGACACTATGCCAACTGGAGCAGAGCTGTTTGTCGATGCCATCCAGAGTCTCGGGATCGACCGGATTTTCACGCTGGTCGGCGACCACCTGAACGAAGTTCTCGAGGTGGCCGGGGCGCGCGGCATTCCGATTTTCGACATGCGTCACGAGTCCGGCGTCACCCACGCGGCGGATGCCTGGGCGCGGATCACGCGCCGTCCATCGCTTTCACTGGTAACGGGCGGGCCGGGCCACACCAATTCGCTCACCGGGATCGCGACTGCGTTTCTCGCCGCGAGCCCGCTCATTGCGGTGAGCGGAAGCCGCCCGACGACGGCTGCCGACCGGCAGGGCTTTCAGGATATCGATCAGATCGGCATGGTTCGGCCGGTAGTGAAGTGGGCGGCCCAGCCTCCCAACGCGAGCCAAATTCCGTTCTACCTCGGCCGCGCCTACGCGGAAGCCGTTGCGGGCCGCATGGGTCCGGTGCACCTCACCATCCCGGTGGACTTGTTTCAGGCGGAAGCCGGCGCTCCCGCGGCGCTGCCGTCGCCGCCGGCTAAAACATCGATCCCGCCTGGAGCTTCTGAAACGGAGCGCCTGCTTTCTCTGCTCCGCGCGGCGGAAAGGCCCGTCGTCATTGCGGGCAGCGGCGTGTGGTGGGCTGAGGCGGAAGACGAACTCCGCGAATTCATTGAAAAAACGCAGATCCCGCTCTATACCATCACCATGGCCCGCGGCCTGGTTTCAGACCAGCACCCTCTTTGTATGGGCTATGCCGACCCGGCGCTCAACCGCGTCGTTCTTGACGTGTACCGGGAGGCCGATTTGATTCTGGTGCTGGGCAAGCGAATAGATTTCCGCTTTGCCCTGGGCGGCCAGCGCGTATTCCCCGCCGGCGCGAGAATTGTTCAGGTCGATATCCACCCGCAAGAGCTCGGCATGAACCGGCGCCTCGAACTGGGCATCTGCGCGGACGTCAAGGCCACTTTGAAGACGCTGCTCGACGCGATCCGGGACGAGCCAGGCTGGACTGCCGGGTCATGGCTCACCCGAGTTCGCGAATGGAAGGCGCAGTGGGAACGCCGCATGGCGGAAGCATCATACTCCGAGAACGATGCCCTGCATGCGGCCGCCTTTCATCGCGAGCTGAAAAAAGCCCTGCCGCCGGGAACTCTTTTTTCCTGGGACGCGGCGGATTTCGCGCATTGGGGGCGGGCCATTGTGCCGGCACTCACGCCGGGCGGATGGCTGCGGCTCGGACCGCTTGCCACGATTGGCTCCGGCCTGCCCAACGCGCTCGCACTGCAACTTGCCAATCCGGGCAAACCGGTCGCTCTCGTCAGCGGCGACGGTTCGTTCGGCTTCTACATCGCCGAACTGGATACCGCGGTGCGCCACAATCTTTCGGTCGTGTTCATTATCGGAAACGACGCGGGCTGGGGCCTCGAACGCGAGTTGCAGCGCGCCGCCACCGGACGCACCGGCACGGTCGCCTGCGAACTCCGCCCCACGCGCTACGATCTCGTCATGAAAGGCTTTGGCGGGGAGGGCGAGACGATTCGCTCCCTCGATGAAGTCCAGCCCGCCGTCAGACGCGCTTTCGCCTCGGGAAAACCCTACGTGTTGAACGTCGAGATTCGAGGCCTGCGGTCTCCCTTCTCCGAGTGGCAGATCGCGGGGAAAAAACGGGCCTGAACCGACTCCGTGGCCGTCCTGCGCCTCGCACAAGGCGATCTTCTCGCCCCCATCCCGAGCTTAGGGTCCACATTCGCTGACGGGCAAATGTGGCGCGCGCACTCTTCGGTGCCGCGTCGGCACTCTTGCCGACGCCCGCTGCCACGGGGCGCAGAAGCGTCGAGTAGAGACTCCGAAGGACTGTTGTCGCGGAACTTAGGATGAGCCAGTTTCCGGTGACCCCGAGGTGGGACAGACGATCGTTTTTTGTCGTCTGTCGGGCGGTTGGCCTGGCGAGGGCATGACAGACCACAGAAAACGATGGTCTGTCCCACCTCGGGGTCACCGGAAACTGGCTCAACCTGAGTTCCACGACATCAGGAGTTCGGAGACTCGACGCGGCACCGAAGGGTGCGCGCGCCACGGCGGCGGTTGTCCGCGAATACGCTACGGAACTTATAAGGTTGTGTGCTTACTGACCGGACCACACGCTCACCTCTCGAACACCAGCCCCGCCGATGGCAGAATCGGAAACATCGTGTCCACTGTGACGTACGCTTGGCCGGTCTTGGTATTGAAGCTGTTCAGGCTTTCGAACAAGTAGTTAGTCCGGTTGGTCAGGTTGATGACTTCCCCGTACAGCGTCAGCTTCCATTTATCGTGCGTCCAGGCTCTGTTCACGCGAACGTCGGTGCGATTGTAAGTTCCCAACCGCTGGCTGTTGCGCACGTTAGTCAAGTAATAGGAGCTGCCTACGGTGTCGAGAAAGCCGGGAATCGGAAAGCCGCTTCCCCAGCTCGACCGGGCGCTCAGGTTCACGCTGGGCCGCAGCCGGTAGCCCGCATAAATGTTGATGGTGTGGCGCTGGTCCCAATCGGAGACGAAGCGCGCCCCGGAAATGCCGTCGCGGTCTTCGGTCCGGCCGAAGGCGTACGACACCCAGCCGGTGAAGCGGTTGGCGCTGGTGCGCTGCAGAAAAATCTCCGCTCCGCGCGCATAGCCGCGCAGCGAATTGTAGTAGAGCGGGTTGAGCGGCGGGCTGAAAACTTTGCCGTTCAGAATGCGCGGATCGTAAAAAGGCTGGTAGATCAAATCCCGGTCTGCACGGTTGTAGGTTTCGAGTCTCACCCGCGAGCGCTGGCCCACGCGCTGCTCCAGCGCGGCAATGGCCTGGTTGGAACGCATGGGCAGGAGCCGGCGGCTGCCGAGTGTGGACGCCAACACTGACAGCTCGGGAAACTGCGCATATTGGCCGAAGCCGAGCTGCAACTGGGCGGAGCCGGTGAGCTTGACGGTTGCGGAAGCCGCGGGCGACGTGACCGCTACGGCGTCCATCGAGTGCCGGTCCCACCGCACGCCGCCGGCCAGGCGCAGCCGCCCGCCGAGCGCCGCGTAGGATTGCTGCACGTACCCGCCGTCGATCTCGGCGGTGCCGTCCCATCGTTGCTGGACGCTCAGCACGTTGGAATTGAACTGCTGCGCATATCCCCCATCGCGAACCCGGCGCATGCTCCAGCCCGCGTCCAGCGGCCCGTTGGAGCTCCACATCCAGGTGGCCGTGGTGTTCCAAACCCACTCGCCGTAGTATCCCGCGCCCAGTGAGACATCGTTCGGATTGTCGTCGCCGAATTTCTCGCGCATCCAGGCCGCGTGCGTCGTCACCATCAGCTTGTCGGTGGGCGTATAGCGCCAGCCAAGATTCGCCAGAGTGTAATGGTAGCCAGCCTCCATCAGCGAGTTGACTCCCAATGTGCTCTTCACCGACGACCGGTCCAAGCCAGAATAGCTTTCGAGCACGTAAAGCGTCACGTGGTTCTTCGAGTCGAGATCGTACGCCAGGCGCCCTTGCGCGTCTTCGAGTCCGAAGACCAGCGTGGTGTTGGGAAAGGTGCGCTCCAGCAGGTACTGCAGATAGCTTTTGCGCGCGGCTACCAGCCACGATCCGCGTTTCTTTTTGCCCAGCGGCCCCTCCGCCATGGCGCCCGCGTTGGAGGCGCTGGCCGCTACCCGCACCACTGTATCGGTGCGGCTGCCATCGCGCAGATCCACGTCCAACACGCCAGCCGAGCGATCGCCGTAGCGCTCCGGGTAGGCGCCCTCGTAGAGCTGCATCTTTTCCACCATGTCGGCGTTGAAGGCGGTGCCCGAGCCTTCCACGCTCTGCCCCTCGATCGTGTGAAACGGCTCATGCAGCAGCACGCCGTCCACGAACAGGCCGATGCGGCTGAAGTCCGCCCCGCGCACCGAAAAGCGCGCGTCGAAGTCGTTGTTGGAGGTGACACCCGGCAGGTCCTCGACCGCTCGCAGAGGATCGTCGGCCAACACGCTGCCAAGGTTCTTGGCGTCGTTGCCCGCCAGAGTCAGGGTGGACGGGCTGTCCTCGTGCGGTGTGTCGAACGGTCCCGCCTTCACCTCCACCGTATCCGTCTGGCGCAGCGTGTCGGCAGTCAGAATGATTTCAAACTCCTTCACCTCCCCGGCGCCCAGATGGAACGGCCGCTTCAGCAGATGATATCCCACGGTGGAAACGTTGAGCACGTAATCGCCCGGCGTCACCGACGGGATGCGGAAGCCGCCGTGGGAATCGGTGGTGGCGCGAAACGGGCCGCCTACCAGCAGAACCTGAACGTTGCCCAGAGCCTCGCCGCCGCGGGCGTCCACCACCGACCCGCGAACCTCGCCGGCGCCTTGCGGCCAAGCCGGCGCCGCCACCCAGGCGAGGCAGGCGAACCAGTATGCAAGCTTCACGACTCCATGATGATAGCGAACTTTGTGCGCAGTCTCACACCTGAATACGCGGGGTCTGAGCGGATTTTTTTCACATCGAGTTCGAGTGAGACGGATTGGTGCTGCCGCGCCGCGAGCACCCTCCCGCGGCGCCAGTCCAGTCTCAAGCGGCATGGTAAACTGGTCGGAGTCGCAGAATCAGTCATGAAATCATTTGTGTCCTTTGCAATACTCGCTGGGGGTGTGGTGTGGGCTCAGACCGCGGCGCCTCAGCAGCAGCCGCTCGTGCTGCCTTCCAACGTGCCCGATACGGCCGTGATCGCGGTGTTTTCCGATGACAACACCCAGTTTACGGCGGGAGACCTGCGCCGGCTGTATCCCGCGCTCCCGCCGCCCCTGCAAACGGCGGTAAGTAAGGACACCAAGGAGTTCTTCCACGAATGGGCCATGGTTCGCCACCTGGCCAAACTGGCGGAGAAAGACGGCCTGGACAAACAAGAACCCTACGCCGCCGCCATCGAATCGGCCCGCATGCTGACCCTGTTTCAGGCCGAGCTCGACGGCGCGTACCGCAATGCCGAGGTGCAGCCGGCGGAGATCGTGAATTACTACAACGACCATAAAGCCGATTATCAGCAGATCAAAATCAAGGCGATCTACTTTCCGTTTACCGACACCAAGGAAGAAGAAGTCAAGGCCAAGGCCTACCGTGTTGCCACCGACATCCGGGGCGGCGCCGACTTTGTGAAGATGGTCCAGCAGTATTCCGAAGACGACACCTCGAAAGCCAAGGGCGGCGATTTCGCCACGCTTCGCGCCAACGACCGCCAGTCCATTCCCGAGGCGGTGCAGAAAGCGGTGTTCGCCCTGAAGCAGGGCGGAATCACCGACCCGGTGCGGCAAGCCCATGGCTACTACATCTTCAAAGCCGAGGAAGTGAGTTACCGCCCGCTATCGGAAGTGCGCGACGAAATCTTCACCGCCCTCAAGCAGAGCCACGGTCGCGACTGGTACAACCAGGTCAGCACGGATACCAAAGTAGAGTTCCCCAATCCGGCATATCCGGGGTCGGGCAGCAAATAGGAGCGGGCCTTGCGCCCTGCGGGCTGGGGAATCGCCCTTGCGTACCTGCTACGCAGGGATCTCCGCGAAATTCCTCTGGAACCCGCAGTCTCCCCACCTTCATGTCGCGCACCCACGGCCCACGGGGTGGGTGCGCGCGGCACGCGAATTCTATAGAATGGTCGTCAAATGGCACTCCGAGATTCGAATCGTTTCATCGCACCGGCGGCGGCTGGCTTTCTCGCCATCTGCTGCGCCGCGCTGCTGGCTGCATTCACCGATTCCTCCACTTCCGTCGGTTCGCATGGTTGGCTGCTGGTCGCCAACAAGGGCGATCGGAGCATGGGGATTATCGACCCCGCGTCCGGCCGGCAGGTTGCGGAGATCCCCGAAGGGGGCGTGACGGGCCACGAAGTGGTGGCATCGCCGGATGGAAAATTGGGGTACGTCCCTATTTACGGCAACTCCGGGGTGGGCAAGCCGGGGACCGACGGGACCAAGCTGGTCGCGATCGATCTGGCCACGCGTAAGGTGGTGGGAACGCTCGATTTCGGCCATGGCGTTCGGCCGCATTGCCCGATCTTCGGACCGAAAAACGGTTTGCTGTACGTGACCACGGAGTTGGACAAAACCGTGAGCATTATCGATCCGCACACGCTCAAAATAGTGGGGACAGTCCCCACCGGGCAACCGGAATCGCACATGCTCGCCATCACCCGCGACGGCAAACGCGGCTACACCGCTAATGTGGGGCCAGGCACGGTTTCGGTGCTGGACCTGGAGGCGCGCAAGACGCTTCATATCATTCCCATTTCGGGCGATACGCAACGCATCTCGCTTTCCGTGGACGACCGCTGGGCGTTCACCGCCGATCAGACCCAGCCGCGGCTGGCGGCCATCGATACCTCCACCAATCAGGTCGCGAAATGGATCGCGCTGCCCGCGTCCGGCTACGGCACCGCGCCCACGCCAGACGGCAAGTGGCTGGTGGTGGCTGTGCCCAAGACCAGGCAGGTGGCCGTGGTCGACCTGGCGAGCATGAAAGTAACCCACACCATCGACGTGCCCGCGGCTCCGCAGGAAGTGCTCGTCCGCCCCGACAACCAGGTGGCCTATGTTTCCTGCGACGCCAGCGGCAAAATCGTCGCCATCGACATCGCGACCTGGAAGGTGAGTGCCCTAATCGACGCGGGCAAATCGGCCGATGGTTTAGCGTGGGCGCGGTAGAGGTGCGTTCCTACCACCGCGGCAGGACGCGTTTCCAGTTCGGGTCCACGTGGCGGCGCATCTCGGCTTCGTCGTCGCGCTTGCGGTAGGGAATCTTGCGGTAACGCTCGCGGCCGCGGGCTACCTGATCGTAATCGAGCTCCACGCCCAGGCCCGGCTTGTCGGGGATGGACACGCAGCCGGCTACGAACGGAATCCGGCCGCCGGCCACCACTTCGTCTTCGGCGGTCTGCCACGGATAATGCGTGTCGCAGGCGAAGGTGAGGTTGGCACACGCCGCCGCGGCGTGCGTTATGGCCATCAGGCTTACGCCCAAGTGACTGTTGGAGTGCATCGAGAGGCCCATGCCCAGCACGCCCGTGAGGTGCGAGAGATATTGCATGTTGCGCAGGCCTCCCCAGTAATGCGGGTCGGAGAGCACGATCTGCACCGCATCGAGCGCTTTGGCCCGGGGCACGTCGGCAAAACACGTGACAGCGACGTTGCTCGCCTGCGGGGTGGCGTTGTTCTCCGCCAGCAGGCGGCGCCGCACTTCGCCCATGCCTTCGAGCGAGGCGCAGGGATCTTCCAGGTAGCCGCCGCCCGAAAGCTCTTCCTTCAGCTCGCGGCCCACGCCCACGGAAGTATCCACGCTCCAGGCGCAGTTGGGGTCGATGCGCAAGGGATAATCGGCGCCGAATTCCTCGCGCAGCGCCCGAATGGTCGCGATTTCCAGATCCGGCTCCAGCACCCCGCCCTTGAGCTTGATCTCGCGGAAACCGTATTCATGGATCATCTGGCGGCATTCGCGGGCCGCCGCTGCGGGGTTGAGCACTTCGCCGTATTCGTCGGGCCGTGCGTCGTCACCCACGCCGCCTCCGCCGCCGTGCTTGTAAAACAGGTAGGCCGAGAAACTCACGCGGTCGCGGACGCGGCCGCCTAAAAGGTCGCAGACCGGTTTGCCGACCGCCTTGCCGATCAGATCCAGGCAGGCAATCTCGATCGCCGCGAAACTCCGCGTGTTTCGGTCGAGCGGATTTTCACCGGGCACCAGGTAAGTTTGGGTGCGGTCGCCGGAAGCGTCCTGAGATTCGCGCTCGGCCGTTTGCGTCAAATCTCGTTCCAGCGCGGCCAATTGAAACGGGTCCATGCCGATGAGACGCGGGCGCAGAGCCTCCAAAGCGCTGAGCGGTGCATCGCCGCCATAGGTTTCGCTGATGCCGGTAATGCCGCTATCGGTGCGCAGCTCCACAATCGTGCGCAGCGCAAACGGCGCGTGCCGGCCGCAGGAACTGCGCAATGGCGGATCGGCGATGGCGATGGGATGGAGAACGAGCTCGGTGATTCGCATTTGAGCTTTCAGCGTTCAGCTTTCAGCAATCAGCTCTTTGGATTCACTGCCGCCGTAGCTGAAAGCTGACCGCTGGTCGCTGACCGCTATTTGCGCGAGCCTCGTTCGGGGTTGCGGAGAGCCGTCTGCCGCATTTTGTTCTTCTTTCGTTTGGGCTTGCTGATGATGAAGGTGCCGCTGCCCACATACTCCGCCCGATAAGTCTTGTCTTCCGCCAAGAAAACCTCTCTTTGCTGCTCTGTGAGATACCGTCGAAACGGATTTGAACCTTAATTGTAGCGCGGCGGCCCGGTGGCGCGCATGGCGCGGTGGGCATTATCCTTAAGGTTGACGATTCTCCGTAAACGGTTCCTCGCACGCTTCGGCCTGGCGGCGATGGCGTTTCTGGCCGCCGCCGCGTCCCCGGCCCAAACTCGCTCCGCGCAAGAGTCGCTTTGCGCCGAAGTCCCGGAGATTTCGCGCAAGCTGACCGAGATTTCCGGCCTCAAGCTGAAACATCCGGTGCCCTGCCGCTTCATCAGCAAGAATGAAGTGAGCCAGTTTCTGAAGAAACGCGTGAGCGAGACTGCCAGCCCCGCGGAGATTCGCGCCGAAGAGCTGACCCTCAAAAAGTTCGGCCTGCTTCCGCCCGATTACGACCTGGCCAAGAACACCATCGACCTGCTGACCGAGCAGGCCGCGGCCTTCTACGATTACGACCGCAAAAAACTTTTCATCACCGAGACCACGCCTTCCGAAACTCAGGAGCCTGTGCTGGCGCACGAGCTTTCGCACGCCTTGGCCGATCAGGACTTCGACCTGGCGCGCTATATCCGCAAAGGGCGGCAGAGCGACGACGGGTCTACCGCGCGGCTGGCCGTCATGGAAGGGCAAGCCACCTGGCTGATGTCCGAGTACGAGGCGCGGCGCAACGGGACCAGCCTGAAAGACAATCGCGAAATGGCGGCCATGATGTCCACCCTGGCGGATAGTTCGAGCGGCCAATATCCGGTCTTCGAAAACGCTCCCCTCTACCTGCGCGAGACGCTGGTCTTCCCGTATACCAAGGGCATGCTGTTCCAGCAGGCGGTGGTCGAACGCGATGGGCAGGCGGCCTTCGCCGAAGTGTTCCGCAAGGCGCCCGTTTCCACCCAGCAGATCCTGCATCCGGAACGGTATTTTTCGGGCGTCGAGCCCACCGATCCGCAGCTTCCGGACCCGCACCTGGGCCGGGGGTACAAATCCTTGATCGGCGGCAGCCTGGGCGAACTCGAGCACGGCATCCTGCTACGCCAATATGCCGGCAAAGAGACCGCCGACGAACTGGCGCCCCATTGGCGCGGCTCGAATTTCGAGCTGCGGGAAGACAAGAAAGCAGGCCGCGTGGTGCTGTTGTACGCGGTGGAGTGGGACAGCGCGGACGCGGCCCGGCGGTACTTCGAGGCCTACGGCGAAGTGCTCCGGAAGAAGTGGAAGAAGCTGGACATCGCGAGCCGAACCGAAGCCGGCGTGACCGGCTCCGGCGACGATGGCCGTTTCGAGGTGCGCTGCGATGGAAAGCTGGTGACGAGCGTGGAAGGGTTGGCGCCGTAAACTGAGTGGGACAGACCATCGTAGTTTGTGGTCTGTCATTCTTCCCTACGCGGCTGCAGCTTGACAGACGACACAAAGCGATTGTCTGTCCCACTTTCCTTTACACTGGGGGAATATGTTGCCCATCCGTATGATCATTGCCGGTTTGGCGGCCGCGCTCACGCTGGCGGCGCAGCAAGTGCCGCGGAAGGCGCTCGAGCTCAGCGTTAGCTTCGTCGACGGGAAGAGCGTCGCCGTCTCACAGTACCGTGGCAAGCCGCTGGTCGTGGCGTTCATCCTCACCGGCTGCCCGCACTGCCAGCACACGGTGGGGTTGCTCAGCCAGTTGGAGCCGCGCTATCGGCCGCGAGGTGTCGAGATGCTGGCCGTTGCCGTCAATCGAGACGCCTCCGCGTCCATTCCGGACTTCGTGCAAACATATCACCCCGCATTCCCGGTCGGGTTTCTTCGCGATAACGGCCAGGCCGCGGATTTTTGCCAGCTCGCGCCCACCAAGATTCCGCATATGCCCATCCTGGTGTTTATCGACCGCGACGGAACCATTCGCCAACAGCATGAGGGAAGCGAGCCATTTTTCGAAGATGGAAATCAGGAGCAGCACCTGGCGGCCGCGATCGAAGAGTTGCTCAAACCTACAGGAACGAAAGCCGCGCGCTGAGTGCACGCCTAATTAAGACACGCGTTCAACACCGCGGCCAAACGCACTCCGGCTTTTTCGATCTGTTCGGTGATCACGCCATCGGCAGCTTGTTCGTACGCGGCGTTCAGCACAATCACGCCGTCGGCGCCGGGTTTGGGCAGTTTGGCGTAAGTGATTCTTTGCGCCAGACGGTGCGACTGCTCGATCCAGTCTTCGACGCTCCCCTTAGACCACTTCTTGCGGTGATGCTCCGCCTGTGCGTCGAATGTGGCGAAGATCTCCGGTTCCTTGGGTAGTTGGTTGAGGAGGCCGCTGTCCCAGACACTGTGCAGATTGGTTGGCCGATCGTGGAAAACGACTTTGACGTCGTTGCCGCCTTTGTCGTGGTTGTCGATCGAATGCAGAGGCTGGTGCAGGTCGCCCACAAAATGCACCACAAATAGCAGCGCTTCCTTGCGGCGCTCCGGCGTGGCCTGCGGATCTTTGAGCACGGCTTCGAAGCCTTCCAGGCTGGCCGCGATGCATTGGCCCTTGGGGCAATCGCGCGCCATGTCGAGATGGCGGGCGGAAAGGGGAATGTCGACGTAGTGCCACGGCCCGGTATCCGGGCGGGAGCGGCGGATTTCGTCCGCCCAACTGGCGATGTCGGCGATCGATTGGCCGGGACCGAGAATAGCGGCGATTTGGGTCTTGGCTTTGCCGGTAAGTTCCAGCTCCGCGATGCGGGCCACCAGGCGGTGACCCTCAGGCCCCCAGGCGAACGCAGGCAGGTGGAGGGTCAGTGTGGCTACAACCAGAAGTTTGCGCAAGTATCAGCCTAACATGAGGGCGCGAAAAGGCACCGGCCACGTTCGGAGCTTCGCTGGCAAGATCAGGATTTCGTAGCACGGGATACCCTGCGGGCTATTTTCTGCTTCGCCGGTCCGTTTTGTGCGTTCTTGTGCATGGAAACCCGGAAATGCCCGCCGTTGGAGCTTTGAAAAATCAAATTTGGGCCACCGATGAACGCCGATAACTTCATTATTTTGTTTATCGGCGTGGATCGGTCTGGAGGCCCGGCTTCTTGTGCATTTTTGTGCAATTTCGGGGGGTTTGAGATTGAGGTGGAAGGAAAGAAACGTCGGCTTGACAGCCGACGCAGCAGGCCTGGAGGCCCGCGCCACGGGTGTGCAATTTTGTGCAAATTTTCGGGTTTTTCGACGGCTTGGCCCTAAGCTGCCGGTTTATCCTCTTCGGCTTGGGGCTCTTTGTCGAGTCCGGCGATTTGCCGAGCGAGGTCCAGGGGCAGTTCTGACATGACGATCGGCTTGGCCGGCTGGAAGCG
>Ga0187848_10000664_pt1 | contig 30680 bp, 22 predicted proteins | sample June2016WEW_4_40_FD_132424 | JGI IMG/M metagenome (GOLD analysis project Ga0187848, IMG submission 132424) | Peatland microbial communities from SPRUCE experiment site at the Marcell Experimental Forest, Minnesota, USA - June2016WEW_4_40 | ecosystem: Environmental > Terrestrial > Soil >... | reverse complement strand
TGACTTACACGGCGCTTAACGAAAAAGTGAGATCGGCCCGAGTAGCAGTCACAAGGCTTGCAAATATTCTCTTACCCCTTTCCTTCCATCAGCCTACAGCCAATCCATGCCCTCCTTCGCCCCCGGCTTTTTGACCCTCGCACGCTATCGTGGAGCCGTAAGGTAGCCCCCATGAACGATCTTCACCTCTCGCCTCAAATGCTCCAGGTCATCGACGCCCTGTCCAGCGGCGCGAACCTCACCGATGCTGCCGCCGCTGCCGGCGTCCATCGCAACACCATCGCTAACTGGCGCCGCAATGTCCCGCCGTTCCGGGCGGCGCTACAGCAAGCCGAGTCCGACCGCAATCTCCTCTTCCGCGAACGCGCCATAGAACTCGCCGACCTGGCCTTCGCTTCCCTCCGCGAGATACTCGCGGATCCGAAATCCTCTCCCTCCGTGCGCCTCAGGGCCGCCACTTTCATCATCCAAACCGCCCTGGGCCAAACCCCTGCCAAGGCTGCTAAGCCGCCTGTCCTCAATAATCTGTCCATTGACCCACTTGCCTCAAAGCCGCCCGTCCCGCCGCAACCGGATCAGGAGGTAGAACCTGAAAATCTGCACAAAAATGCACAACAGCCCTACCGCCGCTCTGCACCCAAAATCGGCCGCAACGAGCCGTGTCCCTGCGGCAGCGGGAGAAAATACGAGCGCTGCTGCCTGCTAAAACCTCAAACCGCCGCCGCCTGAAATGCCCCAGAATGCATAACAGCACGCCGGAAACCGGGCCGCGACCGGAGGCCGCGGTTGCCGGCTCTGCTAACGCTGGGCCTTGGTTTGGTTGCCGCCAACGTCTCCCATCCATCGCACCGGCAGCCATAACAACCAGAAGAGCGCCAGCGCAGCGGCGCCGCCGCCGGCCAGATACCAGGGCCACGGACCCATCAAGTCGAGCAGGGATGGATTGCGCGGCTTCTGGCACAGGAACATGTAATTGACACCGAGAACGGCGTTGACCGCGCCAACCAGCGCGGCATAGCAGAGCAAGAGGCCGAAGGAGCGCCAGACCGCGCCCGGCCGGAATCGCGCCATGCCGCCAAATGCCACCAGCGCGATGGCGATCACGATGCCGCCGTGCGCCACGAAGAAATAGATGGCGGGGTAACTCGGCCAAGGCGACCACAGGTTGGGAGTGAGCAGCGCCATTCCGGCGCCGGCGATGCCCGCGAAGTAAGCGAACTCCACCACGGCCGGAGCAAGCGTAAGGCAGGCGGCCACGGCTAACCATACGGTCAGGTCGCAAAGCTGCAAGGGAAGGTTGGCGGCGCGGATGCCTTCGTGCGAATAGCGGAAGATCCACCAGATGAGCTCGTTGACGGCCAGCGCCCACCCGACAGCCAGGCGTGCGCCGCGCGCCGGCACGATGCCCCGCCGGCACAGGACCGGAAGGGCGATGGCGATGGCGGCGATAACCGACAACAGCGAGAGGTGGACGGGTCCGAAGAGCTTCACGGCAGTGTCTTCCGTTACCGCAGGTCTAGCGGCGTGAGCACCCCGTCTTTCTTGACCGCCAGACGGATGGGGCGGGGCGGCCCGCGACGAGGCACGCTCACTTCGACCCAAAGCTCCTGGCCGGGTGGGAGGCGCGATGGGTCCTGCGCGTGTTCGGGGATGAAGAATGCTATCGGGTCCAGAATCCTCCAACTGTCATCTCCCCAGCGGAAGAGACGGACACCGCTGTCGAATGCAACCGGTTCGGCGACCAGCCGCCCGTTCCGCACGGAGAGAGTCGCCCAGTAGCCTGGCGGGGACCCCGCCGGGGCATCCACCTCCAGGGTTAGCGAGACATAGCGGCCCCGGATGGCGAGATTGGGATCGAACGGCACCGCCTTGGCCCACGCCCGCGGCAGACGCTCGCGATCGTATGCATATTTTCCGGCCAGGCTCAGCACCAGCAGGCATTGCAGCACACCGACGGCAATTCCACGATAGAGCGGTTTCATATGGCCTCCTGACGAAATTGCGAGATCAGCCGGCGGCGTGTCCGTTCCAGCAACCAACCGCCGCCAAGGAATAACAGGCCGAGCACGATCAAGCTGGCGGAACGGCCCAGCTTGTCCATCACGCTGGAGAAATAGAAGACCAGCACGGTGATGGCGAACCCAGCCGTGGCAAGGTTGATGCGCTCGGTGCGCGACTCCCGCACTCCCCAGCAGGCGAGGCCGATCGATCCGATCGCGCACCAGACATACACAAGGATATGATCGCCAGGTCCGGCACTTATTGACGGGAGGAGTAGCGCCCAAACAATGGCGATGCCGTTCCACACGGCATCGCGCCCCCGAAGGACCACGGCCAGCGCGAGCGGCAGGAACGCGGCAAGCGACCATGCGACGGCCTGCGACCCCAGCGGGCCCGAGTGCGGCTCCCAATTCACCGCGGCCACGGACGCTGCCAGTAGCAGGGCGATACCGCCCAACCAGCCCAGCGCCCTCCGCAGCGAGGTATTGTTACCCGCGCGAAGAGCCGTGAGATAAGTGAAGCTCAGAGCGCAGATGCCCGCGGCGATGGGGCCAACGGGGTAGTAGTAGCGGGTCTCTGACATGTGCACCCACCACTCGCCCGCCAGCCAGTACGGAACCAGGATGGCGACCAGCGCGGCCTGGGTCCAGTGGCGGAGCAGAATCCACGCGACGGCCGCGCCCAGGGCCCAGAGCAGGACCGCGGTCGGCCAGTGCTCGGAAAGGTGAAAGATCTGTCCGGCCAGAGCAATGCCGGCGCCCAGCGCCACGGTACCGACCGTGTGCAGCGCGATGGAGAGACTCTCGAAGCGCGCCGCGGCCACCGCCCCACCGGCGTGGAAGATGCCGACCATGACGAGCACCAGCGTCATGCGCTCGCCGGAGTCGAGTTGGTCCCAATGCGCCGAGACAAATAAGAGGACGCCGGCGCCGAGCGTAAGCACGCCAAACGCCAGCGCCAGCAAGATGGGCCAGCGCAGGCCGCCCGAGCGCGCCTGGCTCGCCTCCCAGGTTCGAATCCTTTCGGCAGTCGCGCTATCGACGACGCCGGCGGTGGTCCACTGTTCGAGATGCGATTCCCAATTCGCGGGCATACTCCCGCTCCTTTCCTATAAGTACCGTTGAATGCGGTCGCGAAACCGCGTGTAGAGCCAGGAGACACTTACCAGAATCACGCCTAACACGAAGAAGGACAGGATGCGGTAAAGCGTCTCGATCTGGCGCAAATCGTAGAAGAAAAGTTTGGCGATGCAAACCAGGAAGAGCGCGAGACCCGAGAGGCGCAGGGTGCGGTCGCGCAGCGGAAAGCCGGCCGCGAGCAGGGCCGCACCTTCGATTCCCCAGGCCACCGTCAACATGCTGCCGGAGACCTCGTGGTAGAGAAGAGCGGTGGCGAGAGCTGTGGCAATGAGCGAATAGAACACGCGCCCGTACCACTCCGTGCCGGTCTCGGCGTTTTCCGTACGAGGTGGTCGCGGCAGAAAGAGCTGGGCGACGAATAGACATCCCGCGACCGAAGCGCCTGCCACGATGCGTTCGGCGATGTTGGCGAAGATCTCGGGCGAGAACAGCTCCAAAGCCATGGCACGCGTGAACGCGAGTGCGGCCAGGGCATAGCTCTGGAACTTGAGGTCGGGCACGTTGCCGAAGCGGCCGAGCACGAGCAATAAGAGAGCCAGCAACGCCCAGCCAACCGCGAGGAACGGCGGGCGCAGTTCCAGGTACAGCAGACCCGCGATGAGAGCCGCCGCGGTGTATAGGTACGGACGCTTTGAAGACCGCTCCCATTCACGGAGCCGTTCGGTCCATCGGCCTTGCCGCCACCACTCGAAATAATGCGATGCAATCACCACCGCGGTGCTCCACAGCCGGTGAGAAACGCCGAAAGAATAGCCGCCCGGCTCCAGATTGGCAAAGAAGAGGCGGCCGAAGGCGGCTGCGGAGGCGGCGTGGCCCTGCAAGCGCAGGCCGGGCAAGTCCGCGCGGAAACCGATTTCCATCAGTAGTAGCGCGAACACGGCCCAAACGGGAGCGACGGCCATTGGGTGAAGCACCACCCATAGTTCGATCATGGTGAATAGCGAACCACAGGCGGAGGCGATGTTGATGGCAGCGCGCGATTCGCCCGCGAGGGCCTCGTCCGGCCGGGCCACAAACATGCGCGCGGCGAAAGCATAGGCGAGCAGCGCGGCCCAGGCGATGGCGACGCGCTCATCGGCGCCGCCGATCGCGTGGAACGGCAGGATGGTGAAGAACAGCACGCGCGCGGCGCCCAGCGAGGCGAGAATGTGGGCGTGAGTGCGCAGGTCCGAAGGCCAGCGGCGCAAACCCAATTCGAGAGCCAGAATGCCCAGCGCCATCCAGGCCGGGCCAAGGTAGACGGCCGGCACGGTTCTCCAGAGCAAGGCGGCGGCAGCCCCGCTGACGGCCGCGCTGGCGACGGTTTGAAGAGCCTCGCGCTCGTTGTCGGCGAAGCGATTGGCGGCGGAGCGAAGTGCGCAGAGAGCGGCGGCATATGCCACCACGGCCGCGACGGCCAGCGGTACCCAGGGCTCCCAGGGCGCAACCGTTCCGGCGCTGATTTCCATCTGGCGCCGCCATATCGCGCCGGCGGAGAGCACGCCGGCGAGGTAGCCCTGCATGCGGAAATCGAAGAGGCGGAATCGCCAACCGAATACGAACAGGAGCGCGCCAAGGCCCAGCCATGCCAACCCGAGATGGCGCAGCGAAATCTCGAAGCCGATCGCCAGCGCCACCAGCGCGGATGCGGCGTAGCCATAGCTCAGGGCGTAGCGCACGCCGGTTCGGCGCAGGCCGCGGTCGATATAGAAAATTGCGGCGGCGAGCACGGCGGAGGGCGTCCAATCTTGCAGAGTCCGGCCCGCGACCTGGACCGTTCCCGCATCGGGGATGTCCGTGACCAGGAGCTTGAATCCGAGCGCCGCGAACAGCGTGCCGGCGAGACGGCGCGGGTAGTCCTGCCGGAAAACAAACCCGGCCAGGAAGAGCAACTCGCCTTCGGCCAGAAGGACCGTGTTCACGGTTTGGCCGTGGAGTTTCAGAGCCGCCGCCGCGGCGGAGAAAGCCGCGGCCAGGGTGATAGGGCCTTCATATCCGCCGGCTAAGATGCGTTCCACCGTGGTGGTCTCGGCTGGGAAGCTTGCCGGAGGGCGAAGAACGGCGCGCAGGACCGTGCTGGCCAGATACGCCGCCGCCATTCCGGACGCGAGCAAATGAATCTGCTCCGGAGCCGCAACCGACCACTTGGCGTAGGAGAGCATTCCGAATCCGAGCGCATTGAGCGGCAGAACGACTTGCTCGGCGGCGACATTTGAGCGCCGATACGCCCGCAAGATGTCGTAAGTTTCAAACAGCAGCCAGTAGGCGGCGAACACGGTCTGGGCGGCCCAGAGCGGAGCGCCATTGTCGCCCTTCGATGCGCAGGTCCCATAAGTGGCCGCGAGGCCGAACAGCACCAGGCCCGACCATGAGAAGCGCTGGGCAACCACCAGCAGCGAGCCCGCCAGCGGCACCAGCGCAACTACCGAGAGAGCCGTGACGGGCGTAATCGCCAGCGTAGCGAAAGCCACGAAATACGCGAGGCCGGTGAGAGCTTGGACGCGATAGCGCAACGAATGCGCCACCATTCCGGCGGCGACGGCGAGCAGCAGAAAAGCGCCCAGCGCCGGGTTGTCGATGACCTTGGCCGCATCCACCGCCTGCATGGCGTAGGTGGTGAAATACAGCCCGGCCCATCCGCCGGCCAAAAGGCCGCGAGCGAAGATGACGTAGGGCGCGCGCCGTTCCATCGCCACGCCGCCGGCGAGTAGCGCGATGCTCACCGCCAGGCCGATCGCCGCACGTCCGGCATGCCCCAGTTGGGTGAACGAGTAACCGAGAAAAAGCGCAATGGCGATGACCAGAACCAGGATGCCCAGCTTGTTGAGCCAGTTTCCGCCCACCAGCGCTTCCCATTCCTCGCTGCTGCGGCTCGGGCGAGGCGGTACAGGAGCTGCGAAGGTCGGAAAGGCAACCGGAGGCGGAGGCGCTGGCGCCGGGGGTGGTTCAACCGGCGGAGTAGCCGGCTCCGGAGGAGGCATCATCGGGAGCGGCAATGGAGGAGCGGACGGAGATTCCGGCTCCGGCTTCGGCGTTTCGGGCTCTGGCTCCGGCTGTGCGATCGGAACTGCCGGTGCAGGCTCGCTGCGGCCTGCTTTGAGCTCCGCCACCGCGCCTTCCAATTGGAAGATCCTTCGGGTTAACTGTGAGATTACGCCAGGGGCGACTTGCTCCTGCGACAACGTCGCGATCCGGCGTTCCATCTCGGCATAGCGCTGCGAGAGAACCCACCATCGGATCGCGAGCACTACGAGCACTACGAACAGCAGAAAGGCTTCCATTATGACTGCTCCTTTCCCGAGGGCGTCGAAGAAATATCGCCACAGATGAACACCGATGAACGCCGATAAAACCCTTGATTTCTTTATCGGTGTTCATCGGCGTTTATCGGCGGCTCGAATTTCGTTTTTTCCACCAAACTGGCTGCCTGCGCCTTGATCGCGCGCAGGTCGAGCTTACCGGTGCCGAGGAGCGGCAAGCTTGCCACCTGGAAAATGTCTTCGCGTTTGGGAATCCACAACGCGGGCAGGCCGGTTTCCGAAAGACGCTGCCAAAGATCTCGAGGCGCCATGGCGCCGTCGGTATAGAGAAGGGCGAGGCGCTCGCCGCGGTGCGGGTCCGGCACGCCAGTCGTGACGCACGCCATGCCGCCGAGAATGCGGCCAACCGCTTCTTCGATTTTGAGATGCGGCACCATTTCGCCGCCGATTTTGCTGAATCGCGAAAGGCGGTCGGTGATGCGGATGAACCCTTCGTCGTCCACCGAAGCGATATCTCCGGTCACGTACCAGCCATCCCGAAACACGGAATCGGTCAAGGCCGAATTTCCAAGGTAGCCCAACATCCGGTTCGATCCCTTTGCCAGAAGCAACCCTTGGGTATTGGCCGGCAAGGTCTCCCCGCTTTCGGGGTCCACCACCTTCACGGCCACGCCAGGCAAGGGATGGCCGACCGTGCCGGGTTTGGAGCCGGTTTGGGTGTCACTGCCCGCCTGAAAGTCGGGCGCGTTGACCGACACCACCGGCGCCATCTCCGTGCAGCCGTATCCCTCGGGCGGCCGGATGCCGAACTTTTCCTCGAACTCGCGAGCCGCCTGGTCGCGCAACTTTTCCGCGCCCACCAGGACGAAGCGCAGGGACGCGAGTTCCTCGCGCGAGCACTTTCTGACGTAATTGCCGCAGAAGGTCGGGGTGGAAACGAGGAACGTGCCCTTGTACTTCCGGATGAGCGCCCCGGTAGCTTTGGCGTCCAATGGGTTGTGGTGGTAGACTACGCCGCAGCCGCTCACCAGCGGGAACCAGATTGTCACGGTAAAGCCGAACGAATGGAAGAACGGGAGGGTCCCGACGATACGGTCGCCGCTATCGATCCAAAACACCTGGGCCATGGCTTCGATATCCGAGATCAGGTTGTAGTGCGAGAGCATCACGCCCTTGGGCACGGCCGTGCTGCCGCTGGAGAAGACGACCGTGGCCAGCGAATCGGGCGCCGGCCGCCGCCGCGCGTAACGGCGAAGCAGGAAATATTCAGGCATGAGACGCGCTCGCAGCCATGCGGCGGCCTTAGCCACCGCATGGGTCGATGCCAGGATGTCCTCGATATAGATCGCGCCGTCCATGGCCTCGATTTTTGCCTTGGCGAGAAACACGCGCGAGGTGACGGTGGTTTTGATATTGCATTGCTCGATGGCCGCGGCCATGCCTTCGCGGCCGGCAGTGAAGTTGAGGTTCACGGGCGTCTTCGCGGTCATGGTAAGAGCCACGTTGGCCAGTGCGCCGGCCACGGACGTTGGCAGCAGCACGCCGACCATTTCATCTTCGCGGCGATGCTTCCGAAGCCAGTCGGCAATCAGCAAGCTGCCGGTGAGCGCTCTGCCGTAAGTGGCCTCGCGGCTGGTCGAATCCGCCATGGCGAATTTCGACCAGTTCTTTCTGGCGGTGCGAACGAAGCGCGCGGGTAAGATGTCGCGGCGCGATTTGCGGGCCGCGACCGCGTCGCTGCCCAATTCCAGAATGGCTTGGCGGACTTGCTGCGCGGTGGCCGTGGAAGGCAACGGGCGCCCGAAAGATACCGTGACCGGATAGGGAATCCGCTTGGGCCATTTCCAGAAAAACTTGCCGCCCTCGAAACTGAAGATGCTGCCCCAGAGGCGGTCCAGATGCACGGGAACGATGGGAGCGTTCGATCCGGCGGCGATTTTTTCGAGGCCGGACTTGAACGGCAGCAGGTTGCCGGTCCGGCTGATCGCGCCCTCGGCGAAGATGCAGACCACTTCGCCATTGGCGAGCTCGCGGCGCGCCCGGCGAATGGTTTCGATGGCCTCCCGCGGCGAGCGCGTACCCACCGGAATCGCGCCGGTGAGGCGGAACAACCAGCCGAGCAGTTTCATTTCATAGAAGGGCCGCCACACCAGGAAACGGATAAACCGCTGCACCGAAGCGCCGATCAGGAACCCGTCTACGTGCGAAATATGATTGGCTACCAGCAGCGCCGGTCCCCGGAACGGCACGTTTTCCTGGCCCACAATGCGGATTCGGAAAATCGTGTGGGTCGCCATCCAGAGCACGAAGCGAATCAGAAAATCCGGCACGACGGTGACGATGTAGGCCGTGGCGCCGACCGTAGCCAACCCGAAAATCAGGATCAGCTTATCGGGCGAGACATGCAGCCGGTCGTGGAAAAGCCACAGCACGGCGGAGGCCAGCAACAGGCCCACGGTATTGTAGAAGTTGTTGGTGGCGATCAGGCGGCCCTTTTCGCGCGGCTCGGCACGCTGCTGCAAGTAGGCATTGAGCGGCACGATGAACAACCCGCTCGAAGCACCGAGCAGCGCCAGCATGGCGACCGACCACGCGTAGGATCCGCGCGCGGCATAAAGCAGGACGGAGAAGACGGCCATCAGGATCGAGCCCAGCGGCACCAGACCCAGCTCCACCTTGTCGCCCGAAAGTCTGCCGGCCAGCATGCTGCCCACGCCGATTCCCACCGCCAGGCACGTGACCATCAACCCGATCCGCAAATCGCCGGCGTGCAACACCTCGCTGCCGAATAGCAGCAGGTCCATTTGAAACAGCGCGCCCAGGAACCAGAAGTAGGAGATCGCGAGCACGGTCAGCCAGAGCGGGCGGTCCGCCAGAAGGTGCTTGGTGCCGGTGACGACTTCCGCGAAAGGGTCCAGGCGAAATGGCGACGTGGCGCCGGCGGGGCGGACGCGCGCGATGCGCAGGCTGGTAGCGAGGCCGGCGACCGCCACCGCGACCGTGACCAAGCCCATGTTCCATGGCGTGCTTTTCCAGGCGACAAACAGAAACGAGCCGACCGACGTGCCCAACACGATCGCCACGAACGTGCTCATCTCGAGCAGCGCATTGGCGCGGGAGAGATCTTCGTCGCCCAGCATCTCGGGCACGATGCCGTACTTGGCGGGGCTGAAAACCGTGGAGTGAAGCGCCATCAGGAACAGCACGGCGAGCATCAGTTCGATGCGCGTGGAGAAGAAAGCCGCCAGGCCCAGCAGCATCACCGCAACCTCGAAGACCTTGACCGAGATCAGCACACTGCGTTTGCTGACGGCATCGGCCAGGTGGCCGGAGTAGCCGGAAAAGAGCAGGAACGGGGCGACGAACACGGCCCCGGCCAGCGAAAGATACTCGCTGCCGCTTCCCGTAGTTGCGGCTACGTGGACGGCGCGCATCGAAACGGCGATTTTGTAGATGTTGTCGTTCAGCGCGCCGAGGAACTGTGTCCAGAGGAACGCCTGGAATCCCCGCTTTTTCAGAAGCTCGCCGAAACCGCCTTGGGCCATCGTCTGTGCCATTGGATCACCAATCGTTGCGAAATGAGTAGTACACGCGGGGCTCCAGTGCGGCCATTCTTTAGATTCATGGGGTTGGCTGACGCATTCTCAGCGATCGGGCGGCCGGATGTACATTTCATGTCTAGTCGCTGTACAATCAATGCACATATGGCGTTTTTGTCTTCCTCGGAGCGCGCCTTCCTCCGCGCTGCGTCGGAGCTGTCGTTCTCGAATCCGTTCCTGCCCGAACGCATTCTGCATGAACGCGCGGCGCTCGGTGACGAATTCGTGGACGACGAGCCGGTGTGGAGCTTTTCGGTGGACGAACCGGAGCGGCGGCGCTCGAATGTTTGGCGAATCGCGGCGCGGCTCGAGAAACTTTGCCCCAGTCTGCGGCAGAAGCTCGCCGCCGGCGCCGCGGCGCAACCGCAAGACCTGGTGCTGTATGAGGACGCGGTCTTGAATCTGCTGTATCAGCGCTACTATCCGCGCTTTTTCGAGGCCGGATTCGGCGCCCAAGTCGGGGAGGGCCCGGCGAAATGGCGCTTTTACGGCGAATTTCTCGCGGATTGGCGGCACTTTCTCGAGATCGGCCAGCCGCTACCGACCAGTTACGACCCGGTTCACACCTTCGCCTGTTTCCGGCAGATTCAGTGCGCTTTCGAGCGAATCTTCCTGAACATCATCGGCAATTCGGTGCCGGCGGCGCGGCTGCGGGCGGCGGTGTGGCAATCGATCTTCACTCACGATATGCGGCGCTACCGCCGGACGCTATTCGAGCGCATGAGCGAATTCGCCACCCTCATCACGGGTCCATCCGGCACCGGCAAGGAGCTGGTGGCGAGGGCCATCGCGCAGTCGCGGTATCTCCGGTTTGACGACCGCCGCATGGCATTTCCCGACGACGACGCGGCCCCGTTCTTCCCGATCAACATCTCGGCGCTGTCGCCGACGCTGGTGGAATCGGAGCTTTTCGGCCATCGGCGCGGCGCGTTCACCGGGGCGGTGGGAGACCGGAAGGGATGGCTGGAAGCTTGCTCGGAGCTGGGCTCCGTGTTCCTGGACGAACTGGGGGACTTGGATCTCGCGATTCAGGTGAAGCTGCTCCGGGTGATTGAGACGCGCACCTTCCATCCGGTGGGCGATACCGGCAGCCGCCGGTTTGAAGGAAAGTTGATTGCCGCCACCAACCGCGACCTCGCGGCCGGCATTCGCCAAGGCCGATTCCGCGAAGACCTGTACTACCGCCTCTGTTCCGACCAGATCGCGACGCCTTCGCTGGCGCAGCAACTCGCGGATTCCCCACAAGTGCTGCGCGAGCTGGTCGTTTACATGGCGCGAAAGGTTGCCGGGGCCGAAGCGGAACAGTTCGCGTCCGAGGCGGTGGGCTGGGTGGAGCGGAACCTGGGGGCGGGTTACGCCTGGCCTGGCAACTATCGCGAGCTGGAACAGTGCGTGAGGAACGTCCTGATCCGCCGCGACTACAAACCTTCCGCCCCGCCGGCTCAGACGGCCGAGGACGAACTGGCGAAGCAGTTTCGTTCCGGCCAATTCACCGCCGAGCAACTGCTGTGCCGCTACTGCGCGCACATCTACAGCCAGACCGGCAGCTATGAGGAGACCGCCAGGCGCCTGGAGTTGGACCGGCGCACGGTGAAAGCCAAAGTCGAACGCGCCAATTCGAGTCCGACAGAAGCGCTCCCGAACCGCGTGTTGGCACGGTAGACTGTGGGTATGCCGCTTTCTGAGCGCATCGCCGTCGATCCCGAAGTTCTCGCCGGCAAACCAGTGATCCGAGGGACGCGTCTCGCCGTCGAGTTCATTCTGGAACTCCTCGCAGCCGGCCAGTCCGAGAACGACCTGCTGACAAATTATCCCGGACTGACGCGAGAGGACATTCTCGCCTGCTTATCGTACGCCAGCTATTTGGCCCACGAATACAAGGCCTATCCGATTCCAGCGTAGATGCGCCTCCTCGCCGATGAGAACTTTCCGAAGCCGATCGTCGAGGCACTCCGCTCCGGCGGCCACGACGTTCTTTGGGCCCGGACTGATTGCGCTGGATGGAAGGACGTTGTTCTTTTAGACTTGGCCGAATCGTAGCTGGCAGCCGTGAGGGTTGTCCTCGATACGAATATCCTGGTCCGCGCCAACCCCAAGGAAACCGCGAGAGATTCACGAAGCCCCGGTAAGGGGCGAAAGACCGCGGGGGGGCGATCTTCCGCCCCCTTTGGGGGCTCGTTCACGCCCATCCCATTCCGACGCCTCGCGGCGTGGGCTATTGTCTTGGGCCCTGCGGGCTGGCGATATCGCCCCAGCATGCACACGTGTGTGGCGGATTCTGGGGCCGGGTGGCGCGGCCTTCGAAAGCGCCTGAGGGCAACTCCATTTTATCCCTTGACGCCATTGCTTTGGTCGGGCTACGATCGGATTGCACACGTATTCATTAAGGGATTCGGCCAGAACCGCGGGCTCTGGCGGATCCGGCCGTTGGCTTCAGCCAGCTTGCACCCAAAACGAGGAAACAAGATTCCGGCCGTCAGAAACCGGAACTTAGAGGCGCCGGCCATAGGAGGCAAGAGCATGATACGAAACAAACTTCGATTCGGCGTTCTGGGCGTCGGACGCATCGGCAAAATCCATATCGCAAACCTGTCGACCCGTATTCCCGGCGCCGAGCTTGTGGCGGCGTCCGACGTGGCTACAGCCGATCTCCAGGCCGTGGCCGGACAGTACGAAATTTCGAGAACCTTTGCCGACTACCGCGACTTGCTGAACCTTCCCGAAGTGGACGCGGTGGTCATCTGCACCCCGACCGACACGCACTACCGGATGATCCTCGACGCGGCCGCGCGGGGGAAGCAGATCTTCTGCGAAAAGCCGATCGATCTCTCCCTCGCAAAAGTGCAGGCCGTTAACGAAGAGGTCGCCCGGCGCGGAGTTCGGATGATGGTGGGCTTCAACCGCCGCTTCGATCCGAATTTCCTGCGCGTCCGGGAAACCATCGCCGCGGGCCAAGTGGGCCAACCGCACGTTCTGCGCATCACCAGCCGCGATCCCGGCCCGCCGCCCGAGGCCTACATCCGCGCGTCCGGCGGGATCTTCCTGGATATGACCATCCACGATTTCGACATGGCGCGCTACCTGATGGCGAGCGAAGTCACCGAGGTGTACACCAGGGCCGCCGTGTTGGTCGATCCGATGTTCGCCGCGGCCGGCGACTGGGATACGGCGGTGGTCACGCTGACCTTTGAAAACGGCGCGTTTGCGGTGATCGATAACAGCCGCCAGGCCGTCTACGGCTACGACCAGCGGGTGGAGATGTTCGGTTCCGACGGCATGGTGACGGTGACCAACAACGCGCCCGATACGCATATCCTGAGCGATCGCGCCGGCGTCCACACCGCCCTGCCGCTGCATTTTTTCCTGGAGCGGTACATGGAATCGTATCTTCGCGAGATGCGCGCGTTCGTGGAGGCCGTCTCGAACGACAAGCCGGTTCCGGTGAACGGAGAAGATGGATTCAAAGCGGCGGCCATCGCTCTGGCGGCCGCCAAATCGGCGCGTGAAAATCGGCCGGTAAAGACCCAGGAAATCTACGAAGGAGTGGCTTCCATATGCCCGGTCTCCTGAATGTGGGCGTAATTGGATTGGGAAGGATGGGAAGCGTCTATGCGCACAACCTGGCGCAACGCGTTCCCCACGCGAGGTTGGTCGCCGTGGCCGACCAGAAACCGGATCTCCGCGAACAGTTCGCGGCCGAGCTGGGCGGCGTCAGAATCTACCATCATCATCTGGAGCTGCTCCAGGATAAGGACGTAGAGGCGGTCGTCATCGTCACCTCCACCAGCACGCATAAAGAGGTGGTGATGGACGCCGCTCGGGCGGGTAAGGCCATCTTTTGCGAAAAGCCCATGTCTTTGTCGTTGCCGGACGCCTACGAAATGCTCCACGCCGTGGAAAAGGCCGGGGTGTTCTTCCATATGGCATTCCAGCGCCGTTTCGACGCCGGGTATCTCGCGGCCAAGAAGAAAGTGGACGACGGCGTCATCGGGACGCCCGTGGTGATGATTTCCATTTCCCGCGATCCGTTCCGGCCGCCACTCGAATTCTGCGATCCCAACGTCAGCGGCGGCCTGATTGCCGACATGGGCGTACACGACTTCGATTTGGGCCGCATGTTCATGGGCGAGGTGGCAACCGTCCAGGCCGTGGGCGGCGCCTTGGCGTACCCGGAAATGAAATCCGTGGGCGACATCGACAACGCCCTGGTGAACATGGTGTTCGAGAGCGGCACCCTGGGCGCGGTGCAGTTGAGCCGCAACGCGGTGTTCGGCTACGATATCCGCACCGAAATCTGGGGCACCAAGGGTTCGCTTCAAATCGGCTATTTCCGGCACACGCCGATTCTGGTGATGACCGAGCAAGGCATCACCCACGATGTGGTGCCGCACTTCATGCAGCGTTTCGAGGGCGCTTACCTCACCCAGATCCAGGATTTCGTAAATCGCGCGATCGCCGGCCAACCGCCCTCGCTGACCGGGGCCGACGCCATCGCGGCGATGCGGATCAGCCTGGCCGCTACGCTGTCCTGTCGCGAGGGACGGCCCGTGCAGGTGAGCGAGGTAGATGCTACCCTGCAAAAGATCGCCTGTTAGCAGGTGGCGCGAGACCGGCGCAAGGGTGTCCCTGCCGGTTTGAAAATTCGGCCGCCAGGAGTTCCAAGACGAACATGCCCAATTCGAAGCAGTCGCGCATGCATGCCATTGCCACCGATCCACATTTGTGGCTGCCGATCATCGTTCTGATCATCGGCATCGGCGTACTGGTGATCGTGAAATGAGCGCCTCGACAGTCAAGGCCAAGCTCCCGGCGATGTCTCTCCACGTGCTGGGCGTGTTCTGCGGGTTAGCGGCCGCCACTTGGCTGGCCGCCGCCGAGGCCCCCACCAAACTGGTAACGGCCGGCTTTTCCCCCTTCCTCATCTCGCTCGGCATGGTGGCCGGCGTGTTCGTCGCCCGTTGGACCGTGCCCGTGGCCCTGAAAGGCACCGGCTACGTCTTCATGGATCTTCGCGAAAAGCCGCATCTGATCGTCTGGGCGGTGATCGCGGGCATGTTGTGGGCGGTGGCCAATACGCTGACGGTTTTCGGGGTTCGCAATGTCGGGTTGTCGATCGCCTTCCCACTCTGGAATATCAACAGCCTGGTCGGTTTGTTTTGGGGCTGGCTACTGTTCAATGAATTGCGCGGGACCGGCTGGGGGCGGGTCGTGGGAGGCGCCGTGGCCATCGTGGGCGGCGCTGCCGTGCTGGCGTACGCCACCTCGCAGCAAACCGGCCATACCGCGCCCGGCGGCGCGGCGCTCGGCATCGTGGCCGCCCTCAGCGCCGGGTTGCTGCTGGGCACCATGTACATTCCGTACCGGAAGGCTTACATCAGCGGCATGAACCCGCTCTCTTTCGTCACCGTGTTCACGGTCGGTGAATTGGGCACGGTCTGGAGCCTGGCCGTGGCTTTTGACGGAGGAGTGCACGGCGTCATTGCCGAACTGGTTCGAGCCCGGCCCGCGCTGTTCTGGCTGTTTCTGGGCGGGTTCTGCTGGGTGGTGGGCGACCTGTTTCAAAACTACGCCGCCAAGTATATCGGCATCGCCCGCGGGATTCCCCTGTCGAATACCAACCAGCTTTGGGGCCTCGCGTGGGGAGTCCTGGTTTTCGGCGAGCTCGCCGGGCAAGGCGTGCTGGCTCACGTGCTGGTATTCACCGGCTCGGTAATCATGATCGCCGGAGCGGGCGCCATCTGCTCGGCTGAAGCATCCGCATCCGAGCACGTATCGTGGAAGTCGGCCGTGGAGCGCGAGTGTGTCCGTTACGGGCTCGACCGCGCGAGGGTCGCTTCGAGCCTGCTCGGGGAAGATCCCTTGGCACGCGACAAGCCGGTTCGTCACTGGTGGGAATGGGGGATTATGGCCGCCGCGGTTGCAATTTTTGTGTGGTTGGCCGCCGGCGCCACGCATCAACCCGTCGCCGTAAATCTCTTCTGGATGGCGGCGTTGGTGATTACGACGCTGGTGTGCCTGGTAGTGTGCGGTTTTCTGTTGTGGAAGCGTACGCGGTTTTCGTGAGCGGGTATAGAAAATATGGCCACAGATGAACGCAGATGAACACAGATGAAGAACCAGGAGAAAGAGAATCTATCTGCGTTTATCTGTGTTCATCTGTGGCTTGAACTTATGGTCCCCTGATGAACGCTATCGGGCAGCTTCGCCACAGGCCGGCGTCGATCAAAGACATTGCTCGCGCCGCTGGCGTCTCTCATTCGACGGTTTCGCGAGCCCTGCGGGACAGCCCGCTCGTCAACCGGAAAACCACCGAGGAAATCCAGCGGGTCGCCAGAGACTTAGGCTATCGCGCCAGCGCCGTGGCGCGTGGTTTGGTGACGCGGCAGACGCGCACGATTGGGGTCGTCGTGACCACCATTTCCGACCCTTTTGTGAGCGAGGTGGTCAGCGGCATCGAGCTGGCCGCCAACGATAACGGCTACTCGGTTTTTCTGGCCGATTCCAATGCGGATCCGACCCGCGAAAAAAACGTCGTGCACTCGTTTGCCGAACGGCGGGTGGATGGCATCGTGGTCACCTCCTCCCGCGTGGGAGCCCTGTACACGCCCATGCTGTCGGAAATGATGGTGCCGATCGTTCTGATCAACAACCAGCATCCCGGCCAGTTCGTGCATTCGGTAATGATCGACAACCTCGAAGGCGCCAGGCAAGCGGTCAGTTATCTGATCGGTCTCGGCCATCGCCGCATCGCTTACGTGGGCGACCGTTACGGTCACCAGTCGGACACGGAACGATTCGCCGGGTACCGCGAGGCCCTGGAGCGGGCCGCCCTGCCGTTCCTGCCGGAACTGGTGGTGCACGGCGACGGGAGACCCGAAGGCGGCTCGTCGGCGCTCGAAACGTTGCTGGGCCTATCCCATCCGCCCACCGCGATTTTCTGCTACAACGACCTGACGGCGCTGGGGGTGCTCCGCTCCATCCAGACTCGCAAGCTGCGCGTTCCCGCGGATATTTCCCTGGTCGGTTTCGACGACCTGTTTTTTTCTTCCTATACCCAACCCCGGCTGACCACGGTGCGCCAGCCCATGCGGCAAATGGGGCTGATGGCCATGGAATGCCTCTTGAAATTAATGTCCGGGAAACAATCGGCGGAAGCCATTAAAGTTCCCGCCGAATTGATCGTTCGGGAGTCGACGGGAGCGCCGAAAGTGGATGCGGTGTAGCATGGCGGCGCCCTGTGGAGTTTGGGTGACCCAGAGGTGGGACAGACCTTGGACAGACCATCGTTTTTCGTGGTCTGTCAGTCTTCCGGGCCGCAGCGCACGACAGACGACAGAAAACGATCGTCTGTCCCACCTGGCTTCCCAAGCCGATTCCCCGTCAATTGGGTCAGCTTATTTTCGTTGCTGGCTGGAAAATGACCGGCGACATCAGGAGTTCGGAGTCCCGGCTCAGCAGCCTTGACAGGCCGCGCCACGGCCCTCAACCAGATAGTTCCGAGCCGTCTCGTGGAAGCTTCGCAGTTGTTCGGCCTGCCACTCCGGGCTCTGTTGCATCTCCCGCGCCATCAATGCCACCGTCCGCGGCGCCATGCGGATGGCCGCTTGCGCGTTGAGGAACAGGGCCCGCGTGCGCCGCGCCAGAACGTCCTCGAGGGTACGCGCCATTTCCTGACGCACCGCCCAGACGACCTCCGCGCCGGTGTAAGGAAGCGCGCCATCGAGCGGCGCCGCCCAGTCCGACTCGCTCTCCTCAAGCTGCCGCACCATGGGCGCGTCCGATCCATAGACCCGCAGATGGCCGAACTTCTCGGAAGCTGTTTGGAACCCGTGGACATTCAAATGAGCGGTGACGCACGGCCGTTCCGGCAGCCGGGCGAGCGTGGCTGCCTGGTCGACACAATCTTCCGCCATGTGGCGATAGGTGGTCCACTTGCCTCCACAGATCGTGATCATGCCGGAATTCTCGATGCGGATGGTATGGTCCCGCGAGAGCGCCGCGGTGTTCCCGCTCTCGCCGGAACGCACTAGCGGGCGAATCCCGGCGAATACGCTGAGGACGTCGCCGCGCGTGGGCCTTTTCTCCAAATACAACGAGGCCGTCTGCAAAATGAACTCAATCTCTTGTTCCAGGGCCACCGGCTCGAGCGTGGCCTCGGAAATCGGCGTATCGGTAGTCCCCACCACGGTATGGCCGTGCCAGGGTATGGCGAACATCACCCGTCCGTCGCTGGTATGCGGCACCATGATGGCGGTATCGCCGGCCAGGAACGAGCGGTCGAACACCAGGTGAATGCCCTGGCTGGGAGCGATCATCGGCTGGGCCGACGGGTCCGCGCGGCGCCGTAGCGCGTCGGCGAAAGGTCCGGTGGCATTGACGACCACTTTGCCCCGCGCTTCGAATTCCTCCCCGCTCTCGCCGTCGCGGAATCGGACGCCGTCCACGAAGCCCTCGCCATCCTGGGTGAGCTCCCCTACCGCGGCGTAGTTGAGCAGAGTGGCGCCCTGTTCGAAGGCGGTCGCTACCAGGTTGATGAGCAGCCGCGAATCGTCGAATTGGCCGTCAAAGTATATGACCCCGCCCTTGAGCCCTTCGGTCTTGATGGTGGGCAGACGCTCCAGCGTTTCTTCCCGGCAGAGGATCTTCGAAGCTCCGAAGCCGTATTTCCCCGCGAGCAGGTTGTACAGCTTCAGCCCGATACCGTAGAACGGCGCTTCCCACCAATCGTAGTTGGGCACCACGAAGCCCAAATTGCTTACCAGGTGCGGCGCATTCTGCAGCAGCAGGCCGCGCTCCTTGAGCGCCTCCATGACCAGCGACACGTTGCCTTGTTCCAGGTAGCGCACGCCTCCGTGGACCAGCTTGGTGCTGCGGCTCGACGTTCCTTTGCCGAAATCGCTCTGTTCCAGCAGCAGCGTATCGTAGCCGCGGGTGGCGGCGTCGATCGCCACGCCAACGCCGGTGGCGCCTCCGCCAACGATAATCACGTCCCAGCGCCCCGCATGCCCGCGGAAGCGCCGGTACATCTCGGACCTAGTCATTTAATCAAATTGTAATGAAAGTCAGGCAGCCGCTGGGCTCGGAAGGCCTGAAGCATTAAGGCCACGGATGGACACAGATAAACACGGATCACCAAGACGACAGGTGCTTCAGTCTTCTATCCGTGTCCATCCGCGTTCATCCGTGGCTCAAACCGTGTTCTAGAAAAGCAGTTTCAGCGCGAACTGGATCTGCCTCGACGGGAAGGTGGTGCGGATGGTGCCGAAGGCGGCGCTGGTCGTTTGCGGGGTCGGTATCCCAAAATTGGTATGGTTCAGCACGTTGAAGAACTCCGACCGGAATTGCACGCGGGCCTTTTCGCGGATCCGGAAGCTCTTGTCAACGGAACAGTCCCACTGGTCGAAGTTGGGAGCCCAGAACGAATTGCGGCCCACATCCCCAAATGGCGCGTTGGCGGGAGGAGTGGAGAAGGTGAACCCGGCGAAATACGTGTTCAGCATGGCCGAACGGCTCTGGCTGACGGCTTGGCCGCTTACATTGGGCCGCAGGTACGGCTGGCCGCGGTAATCGTTGGAAAGCGAGCTGACAATGTTGTTCCCGCTCGCCGCGTAGGTCACGTCGATCGGCTGGCCCGTATGAGCGGTGTTGATCGTCGTGACCTCCCATCCGCCCAGAAACGCATCCACCACGGGATTCATGTTGGCGCCGTGCTGGAGGCCTTTGCCGAAGGGAAGCTGGTAGACGACGGTGGTGACGTTATTGAACTTCACGTCAAAGCTGGAGGGACCTTTTTCCGCCACCAGGTTGTGAATGTTTTGCGGATTGGCCTGGTAGTAGCCCGCAAAGTACTCGAGCGCCTGCTCGGAATCGCCCATCGCAAGGCCCCAAGTGAACGAGTTTTGAAGGTACAAACCCTTCGACAAACGGTGCTCGATACGGGCCGAGAGACCATTGTAGTGATTGTCGCCCGCTGGATCGAGCCAGGTGATCGGCCCGAAAGTTGGGATCGGAACGCGCGCGGTGTATGCCAACGGGTTGCTCGGGTTGTACGGGGCCGCCTCGTTGTAATCGGCGATGATCGGCAGCCGCAGGCTGTGGTTTCCGTTGTAGGACACCGCGAGAAGCGTGTCCTTAGGGAGTTCCCGCTGCACCTGAATGAACCAGTTCTGGACGTACGGCCATTTGCTATCCGGCGGTGTGTAGACGACGTTGGAGTTGACCGGATTAAAGGCCGCCGGGCTGGCGATGTTGGTGGTAAAGCTGTTCAGGGTGGTGAGGAAGGTCGGCGACGTGGGGCTCGACTGGCTGAGGACGCCGAACAGGGCCTGGGGAGCATTGATTCCTTCCTGCGCGCTGCCCGGCCGGTTGAAGAACGTGTAGCTGATGCCGTACCCGCCGCGCACCACTGTTTTCGAGTCAATGCTGTACGCCATGCCGATCCGCGGCCCCCAGTCGCCATAGTCGGGATGAACCAGACCGCGCGCGAAGAGGCTGCCGCCGGTGGCCTTGATCATGGTATTGGTGGTGGGGTCGAAGTTCGAGTAATTGTTATCGCGCTCATAAAGCGGCGACGCGAACTCCCACCGCATTCCCACGTTCAGCGTGAGCTTCGAGCTTATCCGGTAGTCGTCCTGAAAATACAGCGAGTGCACGTATTGGCGCAGATTGACCACCGTATAGCTTCCGAGGTTGATTTGGGCGGGGAGCCCGAAATAGAAATCCGCCAGGCTGTAACTGGTCGAGTCGCTGGTGATGGTGCAAGTGGAGGGCTGGCCCAGTTGCGCACAGGTGGGCTTACTGAATGCCCCGTTGTAGGTGTCTTGGCCATAAAGCGGATTGGTGTCCAGGATCTCGGTGTGGATCTGCAGATATTCATAGCCCATCTTGAAGGAATGGCGGTTCCACTGCTTGGAATAGTTGAGTTTCGGGTCCCAGGAAGTGGGGTTTTGGAACTGCGGATTGCTGGTTTGCCGGCCCATGGCAGTGAGTCCGGTGATGGTTTGGGTGTCGAGTCCGCCGGTAAGATTGGGTGTCGTGGGCAAGCCTTGAAAACCGCCGTACAGAGAGTTCATGCTGGGGCCACCCACATACGGCGGCGTCTTGCCGCCAAGCAAGTGGGAGAAACCCAGGCGCGCTTCGAATAGGGATGTCGGCGTTATCGTCCAGGTGTAGCCAAATGAAGCGTTCTGGTCGACGATGTGAATATGGCCGTTGCCGTCGCCGCCCGAGGGGCCGGTCAGGTCGGGCGCGTAATACTGCAAGTCCTTGCGCTGGCTCCAGCGGAGGAACGCCGTCATGCGATCGTTGATCTGGCCGTCGATCTTAGCGTCGTATTTGTCGCCGTAATCCCGGATCAGCAGCAGCGCCTCGTCGTTGTTGGAGCGTCCCGGACCGTTGGTCGGGGGTAACTGGCTGAGCACGGTGGCGGCAAACGGATTGATCTGCGAGATCGGGATTTGCGTGTTCGCCGGATAAACGGTGTTGGTGAGCGGGTTTATTACGCTCACGGGCAGAACTCCTACGCGGTCGGTGGCGTCCGCAATCGAATCGAAGTTGAGATATCTCTGCAACTGCCGGTAGCCTTCGTAATCCGCGAAAAAGAACAGCTTGTTCTTGACGAGCGGTCCGCCCACCGTCGCTCCGAACTGGTTCCGCTGCAAGGTTGGTTTCACGAAAACGGCGGGACTGAACAGGAAGCCGGTGGCGTTGAGGTCGGTGTTGCGCAGGAACTCGTAGGCCGAGCCGTGAAACTGGTTGGTTCCGGATTTCATCACCGCGTTCACCACCGCGCCGCCCACGCGCCCATATTCGGCGCTGTAGTTGCCGGTGATGATTTTGAACTCGGCCAGCGCGTCCGGCGACAACTGCACCAACTGGGCCGAGTAGCCCTGGTTGCTGGTTCCATAGGAGTTGTTGTCCAGGCCGTCGAGCAGAAAATTGTTATACGTGCTGCGCATGCCGTTTACGTTGAAGGCGCCTTCCCGGGGTGTCCCGGTGGCCGAGAAGGTGGCCGACATCGGCGATTTGACGGCGTTGGCGTCTAACAGCGCCAGATCGGCATAATTGCGGCCGTTGAGCGGAAGTTCGGCAACTTCCGCCGTGTTCACCACCTGTCCGTGGTCGCTGGAGTCGGTCTCGAGCGCGGCCGCCGCGGTGGTCACCTCGATGGATTCCGTAATCGCGCCCATCTGCATCGCGACGTCCACGCGTTGGCGGGCGCCCACGCTCACGGACACGGCCGGGTCGGTAAACTTCGAAAACCCGGCGTGCTCGACGGTGACCGAGTAGCGGCCCACCTTAACGTTGAAAAAATCATAGCTGCCGTTTTCGTCGGTTGCAGTCTTGGCTTGAATACCTGTATCCAGGTTGGTAAGCGTGACGTCCGCCTTCAGGATTGGGCTACCGCTAGGATCGCGAACCGTGCCCACGACCTCGGCGGTTTCAAACTGGGCGAAAAGTAACGTTGCGGTCAATAAGCACCCGATCAACAACGGGATTCTTCGAAAACTGTTCATCTTCTAACCTCCAACGAGTTGAAAACGCATATTACTACGCGCACTTTACGGGGATGTGACAAAAATCCTCGCAGCGCGATTCTCCCGGCGACCCCGAGCTTGCCGTTTGGCCTTGTGGAAATCATTCGGCGTCCCTGCCGGCACCCACCTCGGATCCAACCGCGGCCGGCTGCCGCTCCCCGGCCGTGCGCGGCTTCAGCTTCCAGGTCCAGGACAAGATTCCAATTCCCAGCAACGTGGAAGCCAGAATGGCATAGAACGAAGCGTTCCACCCGTATCGTTCCGCCAGCGTACCAAGAACCTTGCCTTGTACCGTGCGGCCGAGATAGCCAAACAGCCCGATGAAGCCGGCCGCCGTGCCAATGGCCTTCTTCGAGGTGAAATCGAGGCCCATCACCGGCAGCAGCATGACGGGCGGATAAATGAAGAATCCGACGATCCCGAACAGCGTCAGATTCAGCCACAGCATTCCCGCGGGAGCATACAGAATGCCGGCGAATGCCAGGAAAACCGGAACCATGCAAAGCACGCTGATCATGCCGCGCCGGCCCCCGGCCTTGTCCGAAAGCCAGCCCATCAGCACCGTGCTGAAAATGCCCCCTAGCTCATAAATCGCGGTGCTGAATCCGCCCTGCTCGAGGGTGGCGTGCTTGACCTCTTTCAAATACGTCGGGCCCCAATCGAGCATGCTGTAGCGGCTGAGATAGACAAAGAAATTGGCGGCCGCAAACAGCCACAAATAGCGATTCTTCAAAACGTACTGGACCAGCAGCTCGCGGGTCCCCAATTCGGCTTCGCGATTGCGCCCACCATCCGCCGGATAGTCGTTCCGGTATTCTTCAATGGGCGGCAGGCCGACCGATTGCGGTGTATCCCGAAGCCGCACCACCAGGTAAATCGCGCAGAGCACAGCCAGAATTCCCGGTACGTAGAAGGCGGACCGCCATCCCATCCACGCCGTGCTGTAGGCGGCGATGAGACCGGTGAGACCACCCCCGACGTTGACCGCCAGGTTCCAGAAGGCGAACACCGTTCCCCGCTCGCGCACGCTGTACCAATGGCCCAGGGAACGGCCGCAGGGCGCCCATCCCATCCCCTGCGCCAGCCCGTTCAGGGTCCAAAGCGCAAGGTGCATGGGGTAGCTGCTGACGGCGCCGAAGGCGAAGTTACACGCCGCCGTTACCAGCAACCCGGCCGGCATGAAATAGCGCGGGTTGCTGCGGTCGCTCCAGGCGCCCAGCACGAACTTGCCGATCCCGTAGGCGATCGCGGTGAGCGCGAGCAAATCGCCAATCTGGCTCTTGGAGTAGTGGAGAGCCTGCCCCATCTCCTTCGAGACCACCGGCAAGTTATTGCGAACAAAGTAAAAAGTTGCGTAGCCGATGAAGGTGGCTTCGAGGATTCGCCAGCGGAATTTGGGATAAAGCCGCCGCACCTGCTGGTCCGGAAGTCTGACAACGTGTGCAGCAGGCCGGAATAGGCTGACGAGACGCCTCAATTCAATTTGCCCCTTTAATCACTGCTTCAGCTAAATATTATGATGATCGGGTTACAACGTCAAGACGTCCGCCGAATTAATGTTCACGTGTGCAATCGGCTCATTTGGCTAAAACCACCGGCTTCAACTCGGCGGACGGAAAGGGGAAACCCAAATATGCCGCCGCCGTCGGAGCTATGCGGCGCATGTCCAACTCACCCAGAGTCAGGCCTTTCGCCACGTCCGGCCCGGCCATGAAAAACGAGGCGAGCATTTCCGCGTGCGACGGCGCATAGCCGTGCGTTCCCCCTTTGGCCGTGGTTACAAGCTCCCCCATCGTGTTCACAGCGGAAAAGTCCGGTTGCATGTCCACCCAGAACGCGGCGTTCGGATTTCCACCCATCGCCGCAATTTCCGTCCGGTCCAAAATCCGGGCGATGCCATTCGCCGGATCGGCGGCCAGGCGCTGCAGCAGTTGCTCCACTTTGGTGCGGGTCGCCTCGTCTTTGGGATCTTTTAGCAGAATGGCCGCCGAGCCGCCATCCACCTTCGGAAACGCCTTCCAATCCAATACCAGCGGCGCTCCCCGGAAACCGCTTCCCGGTCCCAGTTTGACCAGCCCTTCGCCGGCGAAAGCGTTCATCAGGTTCAGACTATGGTCGATGCCGGAAAAACCATGATCGGAGACCACGCAAAACGCGTAGTCCGGACGAGCGGAGCGCGCCGCATCCTCCAATTGCCCCAGCATTTCGTCGATCTGTTCCAGCGCGCGATTGGATTCCGGGCTGAACGGGCCGGTGGCGTGCTGGAGGTGATCGAGCGCCGCCAAATGGAGGGTCATGAACTGAGGCCGCCCGTGCCGCAGAATCCAAGCCGCGTATCGCGTCCGCGCCCAATCGCCGGGAACGGCGTTGTCCAGGTCTAGGACGTATGGCCCGGCCTCTTTGGCAATCTCCGCTACCAGTCCCGGTGTGCTCACCACGCGCAACAGTTTCAGATCGTCGGCCGATTTTGCCGCCCGCCAGAATTCGGGAATGTTGTAGCGGATTCCCTTGGCGCCGACGGTGACCGGCCAGGAGACGCTCCCCACCGTCAGGCCGGCTTTCGCCGCGGCTTCCCATAGCGTGGGTACGGCGATGTCTTCGCTGTACCAATACCAACCTTCGAAATTGATCCCCAGCGGGTCGAACGTAATGTTGGTATAGATTCCATGCCGGGCCGGCCAAACTCCGGTCATGATCGTGGTATGGCTCGGATACGTCACCGTGGGCAACACACCGCGCACGCCGGACGCATGGGCGCCGTCACCGAGGATGCCGCGCAAATGAGGAATCTTCAGCCCATGCGCATCCGCCTGGAGCAGGTAGTCCGGCCGCATGCCGTCGATCGAAATGAGCAGCAGCGCCCGCCCGCAAAGCCATGCAGGCGCCACAATCGACAGGAAGATCAGAAACAGGCTGCGACGCATGGGAGCCATGGTAACTCCTGGCCGCCCGGCCTGGGGGCCACCTTTTCAACTTCCTTTGCAACTCGCCCAAGGGATTGTCAAACGGAGCGAGGGGGCTTAAAGTAAGTTACCGAAGAACTGGCCGCTCCGAACCAAACCGTGGGCGGCCCGCCAACGAACAGGCATATATCTATGAGACTCGCAACATCCATGAGCCGGCTGGGCGTCGAATCGGCATTTGACGTCCTGTTGCGTGCACGCGCACTGGAAGCGCAAGGCCGCAACGTGATTCATCTGGAGCTCGGGGAACCCGACTTTCCGACACCGGCGCATATTATCGAAGCTGCCAAGCGGGCCTTGGACGAAGGTTGGACCCACTACGGGCCGACCCCCGGGCTGCCGGAATTGCGCGAGGCGATCGCCGCCACGGTGTCGCGCACGCGTGGCATCTCGGTCGGCCCGCGCAACATTTCGGTTGTGCCGGGCGGCAAGCCGATCATGTTCTTCACCCTGATGGCGCTATTGGAACCGGGCGACGAAGTAATCTACCCGAATCCGGGTTTTCCCATATATGAATCCATGATCCGGTACCTTGGCGCCAAGCCGGTGCCGCTGCCTTTGGAGGAGAAGCGCGGGTTCTCTTTCGACCTCGACTTGTTCCGCGATTGCCTCACGCCGAAGACCAAAATCGTGATTCTGAACTCTCCGCAGAATCCTACCGGTGGAATGATCCCGCCCGAAGACGTGGCCCGGATTGCCGAAATGCTGCGCGACCGCGACCTGATGGTGTTGAGCGACGAAATCTATTCGCAGACTGTTTATACCGCCGAACCTCCGGTCTCCATCTCGAGATTCCCTGGAATGCTGGAGAAAACCATTATTCTGGACGGTTTCTCCAAGACCTACGCCATGACGGGCTGGCGCATCGGATATGGAGTTATGCCTACCTGGCTGGTGGACGCGGTGACGAAACTGATGGTGAATTCGAATTCGTGCACCGCCAGTTTCACTCAGCGCGCCGGCATTGCGGCCCTCACCGGCCCCCAGGATTCGGTGGCCGCCATGGTCGCCGAATTCCGCCGCCGCCGCGATGCCATTTGCAAAGAGCTGAACGAAATCCCCGGTTTCCGCTGCGCGGTTCCCCTGGGCGCGTTCTACGCCTTTGCCAACGTGACCGGAACCGGAATGGCGTCGAAGGAACTCGCCGACCTGTTACTTCAGGAAACCGGTGTGGCAGGCGTGGATGGTGGATGCTTCGGCGAATATGGAAACGGCTACATCCGTTTCAGCTATGCAACCGCGCTCCCCAACATTCTGGAGGCCATGGCCCGCATCAAGCGCGCCTCGGTTGGTTGGGAAAAACTCGCGCCCGTGAAGTAGCCTTTCGCCCGCACGCCGGACCGAAGCTACGCTTGACACCAAGTACTTTAATATGTAAAGTACTTCCATGATCTCGATACGCCCGCTCGCCGTGCCATCGCCAAGGCGACGATGGCGTCCGGCTGACATGACCCGGCCGCCGCTTCTCGATGCCGCGATTCCCGCTGGGCCGACCCAGGCGCGGTATGCGCTCTTGATCAATCCGTTCTATGCGAAGGATCCAAACGCGAGCTTCGGCAAGCACGTGCTTACGCCGACGCTGGCCTTGACCAGTTTCGCGGCGGCGACGCCCCCACACTGGGAGGTTCGCTATTGGGACGAGAACCTGCTGGACGGGCGGCCGCCTTTTGCGCCCATGCCCGAGGTGGTGGGGATCACGGTCCACCTGACGTTCGCGAAGCGGGCGTTCGAGCTGGCCGAATGGTACCGCAGCCGCGGCAGCAAAGCCGTGCTGGGCGGACTGCACGTGCTGTCGTGCCCGGCGGAGTGCGCGCCCCATGCGGACGCGCTTGCGGTGGGCGATGGCGTGCAACTTTGGCCGCGGATCCTAGCGGACGTGGAGGCGGGCTGCCTGCGGCCGCAATACACGGCAACCTACGAGAGCGATTATCGCCAGGACCCCGCGCCAAGACGGTCGCTTCTGCCGCGCAAAAGCTTTCTCACTACCACGAGTTTGATTGCCACCCGCGGTTGTCACAACCGCTGCGGGTTCTGCTATCTGGCAACCGATGGTTTGCGGATGCCGTATCGCATGCGAGATCCCGCGCAGCTCGCCGCGGAGTTCGCTGCCGATGAGCAACCGTACGCGGTCTTCGTCGATGACAATCTGGGATCGAACCGCGCGTACCTGCGCGAACTGTGCGAGGCGCTACGGCCTCTCAACAAGATTTGGAGCGCGGCAGTATCCATCGACGTCACCGACGATCCGGCTTTGATCCGTGCCATGGCCCTGGCCGGATGTACGGGCGTATTCGTGGGATTCGAGTCGCTCACGGATGAGAACCTGGCCGATGCTAGAAAGAAGACGCCCAAGGCTGGCGATTATGCGCGGCGGGTCCGCATGCTGCACGAGAACGGCATCCAGGTGAACGGCTCGTTCGTGCTGGGATTCGATCGCGACCGGAAAGACGTTTTCGCGCGGACCGCCGAATGGACGGAGGAGAACCGCCTGGAGTGCGCCACGTTTCACATTCTTACCCCGTATCCGGCGACGCCGCTGTTCCGGCAGATGGAAGCCGAGGGGCGCTTGTTGCACCGCGATTGGGCTTTGTACGACACGGCGCACGCGGTGTTCCGCCCGAGAAACATGTCGCCCGAGGAACTGGAGGAGGGTTATGCCTGGATCTACCAGCGCCTCTTTTCCCACACTTCCATTTGGCGGCGCCGGCCCGCGGATGGGCGCGCGGTTGCTCCGTATCTGGCAATGTCGTATCTATACAAGCGCTCCAACCGGTTCTGGCGATTGCTCATCAAGCACCACCTGGTGCATGCCGCGTGGCGCCCGCTGGTGGAGCTGACGCGACTCCGGCACGTACGATTCCGAGAGCAGTTGGCCGCAAGCGCAACGTTGAATCGGCCCGGCGTCAGCGTTCTGACCGCCGGGGTGTAGCGAGATTGGTCTTGTCAGGCCGCGGCGGCGAGCGGCTTGCCTAGGCAGCATCGTTTATATTTCTTGCCGCTGCCGCAGGGGCACGCTTGGTTGCGGCCGATTTTGGGTGCGGGGCGGCGGTAGGGTTCCTGCTTTTGTGCATTTTTGTGCATATTTTCGGGTTTTGGCGGGGCGGGTTGGGATTCGGCGTCGCCTTTGTCTCGGTCTTCTTCAAGGTTGGGCCGGTCTTCGGAGGGGCGGTTGGTGTCGAGGGGCATATCTAAGATACTGGGGGGCTTGATCGGTTTGTTCGGAGCGGGGGGCGAGGGCCGTTTGGATGATGAAGATGGCGGCTTTGACGCGGGTGGAGGGAGAAGCCTTGGGATCGGAGAGGGCGTCGCCGAGGGTTTGGAAGGCGCGGTCGAGGAAGGCGTCGGCTTTTTCGCGACGCAGGATGGCGCGGTCGTCTTGGGCGTGGGCAAAGGCGCGGTGGAATTCGGGATAACTGCGGCGCCAATAGGCGATGGTATTGCGGTGGGCGCCGGCTGCTGCGGCGGCTTCGGAGAGGTTGGCGCCGCTGGACAGGGCGTCGAGGACCTCTAGTCGTTTTCGGTTCAGGTCGGAATCGGGCATATCGGGCATATAAGGACCAGTCTTCGGCCTTACGATAGCGGGCGAGCGGGGAGAAACGGGGTGGCGGGAAGGGGCGAATTGGCTGTAGCGCGATGAAACGGAGGGAGTAAGAAATATTTCGAAGTTCTGTGACCGTTAAGCGGCCAATCGCATTTTTGCGTGAAATTCGGCGCAAGCGCTAGAAAGCAAATGAGATTAGCGGAATGGCGACGATTTTCGGGCGGCGACTGGGATGGCCGGTGTTGCGGAACTTCGGCTGGACAGCCGGCGTTTCACCGGCTAAAGCCGGTGCCACCTGGCCTTACCACCTGGCCTGGAGGCCCGCGCCACGAAGGCAGAAAAAAGGCAGGCCAAAGGCCGGCCAAAGGCCTACTCCACGTTGGGGCGGGCATGTTGTGCCCGGTCACAGCTTACGTAAGTCAATCCCGGCGTCCCAGTGCTGTTTGAGCCGGGTCAGTTCTTGCCAGGTCATTTCGCGCTTTTTCACACGCACCATTTCGCGCATCGGACAGGACGTGGAAAGTGAAAACGCGGAGGCGGAACGCTATACCTCAGTGCGCGCCGACCGCCGCGGTCTCCGAGAACAAATCGGGGCGCGAGTATCTCACGCTCTCCGTGAAGTGCTGCCATTCAGCGCCATCTAAATCCGGCGTTGTCAAACGATCCAGCAACTTCTTGTCCAGTGCCCAGGGCGCGGAGAGTTCCCACAGGTGTTCGAAGTGCCCTTCAAGTTCTCGACAATAGGTAGTCCCCGCATTCAGTTCGACGAGAGGCACCTTCCCCGAAGCCCGCCCGCCTGTTCCGTAATGATATTGTTCGACGAACGCCAGATCACCTACCGCCAGGAACCACATAGCGGATGACGACTTGTACAGACGGACCTGGATATTCTTGCCGCTGAAATCTGTCAACACAGAGGCGCATGAAGCAAGAACATCCGTATATAGCCGACTATCTCTGAATCTCGCAAAGGCGTTGACTATCTTGGATTCGCGAAGGGCGCGGGATACCGCGTACTCACACCACGGGTGCAGCAACAGAACCCGCAGCCCGACGTTGTGAGGAAGATCCTGCACAGTGTCAAAAGCGAATCCTTGGCCTTGATGGAAGAATTCTCGGGCGGCAATAGCCAGGATTCGCACTTCGCTCTGTGCCCCGCTTAGTTCAGAACAAACCCTGCTACGGAACTCAGGATCCTCGCGCTGGGTGGCGGCTCCAGGTTCCGGGTGGCGCACTCTGACGTCGTGATAGTAAACATTGCGGATGCCCGCTTGCGTGACCGCGCTAACTATGGAGAAGTGGTTGTGAACATCCCGCATCAGGTCCTTCGAGGCCTGGCGCTCGGCGAAATACGATACCCAGATGCCGGCTACGCCCAGAAGTGCCAACCCTGGGGCAAGGCCCTGTGCGACGTCAGCGATTCGATGTGGGGCGAAGCTTAGGGAACCGGCGAGCACTAAGCAAGCGAGACTCGCTATCACACAAGCCAAGCTCGCAACGACCCGCGGCAGCAGTTCTTTCAGCACGGCGCCAACGTCCCCTAGCCTGAATTTTCGCGCCAGAACGTGAGATAACGTTCGGTTTCGCCCGATCCCCATCCATCGAAGCCTCCGCCACGCGATGCGTTATTCATCTGGTGAATTTATCTACATAAATGCGCAT
>Ga0187848_10000657_pt1 | contig 30918 bp, 33 predicted proteins | sample June2016WEW_4_40_FD_132424 | JGI IMG/M metagenome (GOLD analysis project Ga0187848, IMG submission 132424) | Peatland microbial communities from SPRUCE experiment site at the Marcell Experimental Forest, Minnesota, USA - June2016WEW_4_40 | ecosystem: Environmental > Terrestrial > Soil >... | reverse complement strand
GGAACTGGGAGGAGGAGCCATGGGTTACATCCGAGGTTTCGTCCACGGGGCGGTCGCCGGTGCCGTGATCGGTATCTGTCTCGCACCCCAGCCGGGGGAGCGCACCCGCGCTCAGCTCGTCGTCTTCGGCAGGGCCGTCCGCGAGGGGGTGGACGCCGCCCAGCGGACCGCGAAGCATGTCGCCCCGGTGTTCGCCGGGGCCGCGTCCCTGGCCCGCGAGCAGGTCGTCCGCCGCCGGCACCACGAGGAGACCGCACCCGCCTTCCCGGGCACCACGGACAACGGCCACCAGTAGCTCCGAGGGGAGCGCCTCGCGCGGGTCAGGACGCGGTCAGGAGGCCGGCCGGATGACGCTGGTCGGGCCCTCGTCCTCCACGGTGCCCAGCGCGGCCAGCACGGCAAAGGCGCCGACCACCACATCGAAGATGTTGATCGCGAGCGTGAAGTGCAGGCCGGCGATGGAGCGCGCGCCCGAGTTGGTGTCCACGTAAAGGAAGCCGACGACGGCCAGGACCAGCAGGACCACCCCGGCCGCCCCGGCCACGATCCGCCCCACCCGCCGGCCGGCGACGAATCCCACGAAGGCGAAGGCCGCGAGCAGCACCAGGTCCACCACGTCCCGGGCGTAGGTGAGGTGGAGCTGCATCCCGTCGACGTTGCCCTGGGCCTCGCCGTGCGGGAGGGTCACGTGGGTCGCGTTGCCCACCAGGAAGCCGCCGATCACGACGACCAGGAAGACGGCGGTGCAGATCTGGGAGTAGAAGCGGGCCATGTCGAGCGTGTCCCTCCTCGCCCTGAGCACGGGGCGGTCGAAGCGGGCGAATGATACCGGGCGGCCGCGGGCCACTGCCGCCGGCGGCGTCAGCCGGGGTCGAGGCGCGCCACGACGGCGGTGACGTTGTCGGTCGAGCCCGCCGCCAGCGCGGCGTCCACCAGCTGCTGCGAGGCCGCCCCCGGCGTCGCCGGAGCGCTCGCCAGCCCGGCGATCTCCCGGTCGGCGAGGGGTTCCCAGAGTCCGTCGCTGCAGAGCACCACCACGTCGTCGGGGTCGAGCGCCAGCTCCGCGAAGTCCGGCTCCACCGGGTCGCCGAGCAGGGCCCTGGTCACGTAGTTCCGCCGCGGGTCGTGCCGCGCCGCCTCCGGGGCCAGGGTGCCGGCGCGCACCTGCTCACCGGTCAGGCTGTGATCCGCGGTGAGCTGGGTGGCCTCGCCCCTCCGGAGCAGGTAGGCACGGCTGTCGCCGACATGGGCCAGGGAGAGCCGGCCGCCGGCGACGACGGCGGCGATCATGGTCGTCCCCGGGTTGCCGCCGAGCAGCCGGCGCACGCCGGCGACCGCATCGTTGGCCAGGGAGACGGCCTCACGCAGCCGGTCACCGCCACCGTCCGGCTCGGCGAGCCGCTCGGCAGCGGCCGCGACCGCCGCCTGGGCGGCCTCCCCTCCCCCGCTGTGGCCGCCCATCCCGTCGGCGAGGATCAGGCCGATGCCCACCCCCTCCATGGGGACGATGCGGAAGGCGTCCTGATTCTCCCGCCGGACCGGGCCGCAGGCCGTGGCCCCGGCCCCCAGGACATGCCACCGTCCGGCGGCGACGGTGGCCTCGGCCGCGCCGGGAGTGCCGGTCACGACGGGGGGGACGCGGCGTCGACTGCCGGAGATGTCACGACCTCATTGTGGCCTGAATGCCCCACCACCGCAGCCGGGCGGGCTGAGGCACAATGCGTCAGGTGCCAATTGAACGAACCGGGGCTCGAGGCCCGGCGACCACGGGAGCCGGGCTGACGGGCGCCGGCGGGGGGAAACCAACCCAACCCACCCTGGACGTCGTCCTCGGCGGCCCCGCCGGCGCGCCCTCCGGCTCCCCCGCTCCTGAGCAGGCCACCACCCTGCGCGCAACGCCCGACGTGACGGTCCGGCCAGCACCCCGGGCGACATCCGGCCCGGCATCCGAAGCGGCAGCCGCGGTGGCTCCGCTGACGGCGGCCCCCATGCAGCGGGACCCGGCGACGGCCGTGGAGGCCGGCACCGCGACCTCCGTCGACATCGCCGGGACGCGCGCCGCCGAGGCGGCCGGCGCACCGACCTCCCGCCGGGCCGCGACCCGCGCGGGTGAGCGTGTCGCCAAGCCCACCACCGAGCCGGTCCTGATCAACCGCGAGCTCTCCTGGCTCGACTTCAACGGCCGGGTGCTCGCCCAGGTCGAGGATGAGAGCCTCCCCCTCCTGGAGCGGGCGCGCTTCCTCGCCATCGGCAGCCGCGCTCTGGACGAGTTCTTCCAGGTCAGGGTCGGGGGCCTCAAGCAGCTCGCCGCCGGGCTCGAGGGGGCGGCCTCCGATCCCCACGGGCCGCAGGCCCAGGTCCGGGCGATCCGGACCAAGGTGGTCGACATCTATGCGCGCCAGGCCCGCGCCTTCCTCGGCGGGCTGGTGCCCCAGCTCGACCAGCGCGGGATCCGGTTCAGCGACTGGTCGAGCCTGGACGAGGAGGACCGTGCCCACCTGGACAGGGTCTTCGAGGAGCGCATCTTCCCGGTGCTCACCCCGCTCGCGGTGGATCCCGCCCATCCCTTCCCCTACATCTCCAGCCTCTCCCTCAACCTGATGGTGGTGGTGATGGACCCGGCCAGCCGCGAGGAGCGGATCGCCCGGATCAAGGTGCCACCGCTGCTCAGCCGGTTCGTCGTCCTCCCCGACGGGGAGCGGTTCGTGCCCATCGAGCAGGTCATCGCGGCGCACCTGCACCCCCTCTTCGAGGGGATGAAGGTGGTCGCCCATCACGTCTTCCGGCTCACGCGCAACGCCGACTACCAGCTCGACGGCGACGAGGCCGAGGACTTGGTGGAGGCGGTCCTGGCCGTCCTCAAGGAGCGCCGCCGCTCCCCGCTGGTGGTTCGCCTCGAGGTCGGCTCCGACATGCCCGAGGAGATGATCGACCTGCTGGCGCGCGAGCTCGAGATCGATGCCGATGACGTGTACAGGATCGCCGCCCCGCTCGACCTGGGCGGCCTCTTCGACGTCTGCAAGCTGGACCGTCCCGACCTCAAGTTCCGCCCCTGGACGCCGATCACCCCACCCCGGATCGCCCACGACCTGGCGAGCTCGGAGGGCGACCTCTTCCGCGACCTCCGCGAGGACCAGGTGCTCGTCCACCACCCCTACGACAGTTTCGAGCACACCGTGGAGGCGTTCATCGGCCTGGCCGCGGAGGACCCCCAGGTGCTGGCCATCAAGCAGACCCTCTACCGGACCTCGGGACCGGTGAGCCCCATCATCCGCTCGCTCACCCGCGCGGCCGAGGCGGGCAAGCAGGTGGTCGCCCTGGTCGAGCTGACCGCCCGCTTCGACGAGCAGAACAACATCAACTGGGCCGAGGTGCTGGAGGACGCCGGCGTCCACGTCGTCTACGGCGCGGTCGGGCTCAAGACCCACGCCAAGGTCACCCTGGTGGTCCGGGAGGAGCCGGGCGGGATCCGCCGCTACTGCCACGTCGGCACCGGCAACTACAACCGCGACACCGCGCGCGTCTACGAGGACCTGGGACTGCTCTCCGCCGACGCCGCCCTCGGCGCCGACGTCGGCGAGCTCTTCAACAGCCTGACCGGGTACAGCCACCAGGCCAAGTACCGCAAGCTGCTGGTCGCGCCGGGCACGATGCGACCGGCGCTGCTCAAGCTGATCCGCCGCGAGGCCGAGCGCGGCGAGGCGGGTCGGATCGTCATCAAGGTCAACAACCTGGTCGACCCCGAGATGATCGGGGCGCTCTGCGCCGCCTCCCAGGCGGGGGTCGAGATCGACCTCATCGTGCGCAGCATCTGCTGCCTGCGGCCGGGGGTGCCGGGCGTCAGCGAGCGCATCCGGGTGCGCTCCCTGGTCGGCCGCTACCTCGAGCACTCGCGGATCCTCCGCTTCGGCCGCGCCCCCCACGACGCCGAGTACTACATCAGCTCCGCGGACCTGATGCCGCGCAACCTCGATCGCCGTGTCGAGGCGGCGGTTCCGATCCGGTCTCCCGACCTGCGTGCCCGCCTCGACGAGATCCTCGAGATCAACCTCAGGGACGACACGCTCGCCTGGGAGCTGGGCTCCGACGGCGAGTGGCGGCGGGTGGGGGGCAGCGCTCACATCGACACCCAGGTCAAGCTCCAGGAGGTGGCGCTGCGCCGGGGCGAGGGGAAGAGCTGAGCCCGGCCTCGCCGGTCGAGCGGTGCCAGGTCGATCTCCCGGTGGGCACCGCGTTCCGGCTCCGCCAGCTGCGGTGGGGACGGACGGCCACGACCCGGATCGAGCGTTTCGAGACCATCCACTGGGACACCTCCGACTTCCGGCTGGCGGCCTGGGATGCCGGGCTCCGGTATCGGCGCGGCCGGGGCTGGCGGGTGACCCTCGCCGGCTGGCCCGAGGCCGGCTGCTTCCGCAGCATCAGTGTCGACCTCGACGGAGGGCCGGCCGCTCCGCCCCGGGAGGCGCTCCGGCTGCTGAGCGGGTACCTCGGTGACGCCCGGCCGGAGCCGGCGGCCCGGCTCCGCCACCTGGAGAGCCGGCGCGCTGTCGAGGAGCTGGGCTGCGTGCACCAGGTGGTGAGCCTGCTGGTCGACCGCCGCGCCGTCGCCCACGCGCGCCGGGTCAGCCTGCGCGGCGGGGAGGAGCTGACCGGCACCCGGCGCGCGCTCGCCGCTCTGCGCCGGCTCGGAGTGGTCGAGACCACCACCCAGCCGCTGCTCACCGAGCTGGTCGGTCCGGCGGCGGCGCCGCAGTGGCGGGAGCTCCAGCTCGACCCCACCAGCACCGTCGCCGCCACGGTGACGGCGGCGCTGCGGGACTACTCCGCCCGGCTGGTCCGCAACCAGGCCCTGCTCCTGGAGGGCAGCGACCCGGAGGGGATCCACCAGGCCCGGGTGGCCTGCCGCCGGTTTCGCTCGGCCCTGCAGACCTTCGGGCCCGTCCTCGACCACGCCTGGGCGGAGGCGCTGCGCGCTGAGCTGGGCAGCCTCGCCGCCGACCTCGGCGCGGTCCGCGACGCCGAGGTCCTGCTGATGCGGCTGCGCGCGAGCGCGGCCGACCGGGGCCTGGAGCCCGAAGCGACCGAGCGGCTGCTGGGCCGCCTGGAGGAGGACCGGGCCCGGGCCCGGGAGGGGCTGCTGCGGCGGACCGGCACCCCGGAGCACCGCGAGCAATTGGAGCGCACCCTGGAGGCCGCCGCCCACCCGGGGCTGCTGCCGGAGGCGGCGGACCAGCCGGCCGTCGAGGTGCTGATGCCGCTGGTCGCGGGGAGCTGGCGCAAGCTGCGCCGCCGCGCCACCGGGCTCGGCGATCACCCCGCCGACGACGAGCTCCACCGGCTCCGCATCCTCACCAAGCGATGCCGCTATGCGGTGCTCGCCCTGGTCCCCGTGCTCGGCGAGGGCCCAGCCCGCACCGGGGCGCTGCTGGGCGCGCTCCAGGACGCCCTCGGCGACCAGCACGACGCGGTGGTGGCGGGCGACTGGCTGCGTCAGTTCGCCGCCGGGGAGACCGCCTTCGCGGCCGGCATCCTCTACGGCGTGGAGCGGGAGCGCGCCGAAGCCGGCAGGGAGGCGTGGCGCGTGCCCTGGGCCAAGCTCCGGCGCCGGAAGCAGTGGGGCTGGGCGTGACCGGGTCGGGTCAGGCACCCAGGGCCCCGGAGATCGCGCACCACCCCGAAAGCCGCACCCGCGTGGGACGCGTGCTGCTCATCCGCCATGGCGAGGCGGGCGAGCGGAAGCTCTGGACGGGCCCGGATCGCGAGCGCCCGCTCACCGAGCCCGGGCGCGCTCAGGCGGTGCAGCTCGCCGCCCTCCTCGACGGACACCCGATCGATCGCCTGCTCTCGAGCGGCTACGTGCGGTGCGTCGAGACGCTGGCGCCGCTGGCGGCCCGACGCGGGCTGGCGACCGAGACGGTGAGATGGCTCGAAGAGGGGGCAAACCCCGCCGAGGCGCTCGCCGCACTGCTCGCCGGAGGATCGGTGGTGGCGTGCAGCCACGGCGACGTGGTCAGCGGCGTCCTCTTCGAGCTGGCCGATCGCGGCGTCGCCATCGGCTCCACCCCGCGGATGCAGAAGGGCTCCACCTGGGTGCTCGAGGTCCGCGAGGGCCAGGTGGCATCGGCCCGGTACCTGCCCCCGCCCGCCTGACCTCAGCGGCGGGTGACGGCGGCGCGGGCGCGGAGCCCCACCTGGTGGCGGAGCGCCCAGGCCAACCTCAGGGGAGTTGCACCTGGTACCACTGGGCCCCGGCGTCGACGGTGCGCCAGAGGCCGTTCGGCGTCCCCGAGTCGCTCGCGCCACTCGGATAGCTGAAGGTAAAACCGGCCTCCGAGGTGGTGAATCCCACGAGGCTCCAGCCGTCCCCATTGTCGAGCGCGACCTGGAAGGTCTGCCCTCCGTCGTCGCTGATCAGCAGCCGCGTCCCGGCGAGCGCCAGGTGGGTCGCGGAGGTGGCCGCGATGGTTCCCCAGTTCGGCTCCTGGTACGTGGTCCCCTGCTGAACGGGCGTGAACACCGCGCCCCCATTGTCAGAGCTCCAGACGCCCACGAGATTCCCCGTCGCGCACGTGGCGACCACGTCCTCCGAGCTCACCGCGTAGAGGCTGACGATGCCCTCGGTCTCCGGGCAGATCGAGGCCTCGCTGAACTGCTCCGCAGCGTCGCTGGAGATCAGCACCCGGCTCGGATTCCCCGCCTCCGACGCCGCGCTCGCGCGGAAGGCCAGGGCGACGTAACCGCCATGGACGTTCAGGCTCTTGGGCACGTAGCGGGACGTCTCGACGTCACCCGGGAGGTGGATCGACTGCCAGCCGTCGCTCGCGATCGGGCTGCGCTCCAGCGAGCAGGCGGACTGCGCGGACCCCGAGGCGCAGACGACGGCGTAGACGTAGCTCCCGGAGGTCTCGAGATCCTCGATGGTCATGCCCTGGAAGGTCTGGGCGCTCCACTGCGCACCCCCGTCGTGGGTGGCCCACACCGTCCCTGAGCTGTAGGCCCAGCCGTCCTCGGGATCTCGGAAGCGCAGCCCGGTGACGGCGGCCGGCGGGATGGGGATGGAGACGAAGGTCTGGCCCCCGTCGGCGGTGGCCAGGATGCGGGTGCAGTTGGCACCCGTGCACCCCGCGCTGTCCTGGCCGAGCACCCACCACTGGCCCGCGCTCACCGCGGTGACGTCCTCGGGAAGGAAGCCGTCCGCCGCCGTGACCGGCGGGCCGGCCCCCAGGGTGGACGGCGCCGACGCCGTCGGATGGGTGGTGGGGCCGGCGGGGCCGCTGGGCGACCCCGCCGGTTTGGGGAGACTGCGGAGGTGGAGCACGGTGCCCACGGTCAGCGCGGAGGCGACCGCCACCACCACGGCCAGCAGCGCGCCGGCGCGCACCGGGGTGGGGGCGGTCCCCAGGCCGAGGTCGAGCCGCCGCCAGCGACGGCGGCGCGCCGGGGCCGCTCCGAGGTCGAATCCGCGCCCGCTGATCTCGGGCTCGCCGATGGCGGCGTGAATGCGGGCCCGGAGCGCGTCGGGAGTCAGCTTCTCCATCAGGCGTCGTCCTCCGAGGCGAGATCGAGGCGGAGCCGGCGCAGCGCCCGCGAGGCCCTCGCCCGGACCGCGGTCTCGGTCTGACCGGTGACGGCGGCGACGTCCTCGTGAGAGAGGTCGAGGTAGTAGCGGAGCACGATCACCAGCCGGTCGCGGTGCCCCAGCCGGCGGAGAGCGTCGCGCAGGTCGTAGACGGCCTCGCGATTCTCGTTCCGGTCCGGAGACACCGGCTCGGTGAGCTCGACCGCCGCCTGCCCGCCGCCCAGCCGCCACCAGGAGCTGCGCCGGACGTCCCGGCAGCAGTTGGCCACGATGGCGAGGAACCAGGGCCGGAGCTCGCTGCCCTCGCGCACGTTGCGCCGGGCCCGCCAGGCGCGGAGCGCCGCCTCCTGGGCCGCGTCCTCGGCCAGGGAGCTGTTGTGGAGCATGCCGTAAGCCAGCCGGATCGCCTCCGAGTAGAGCGGTTGGAGCCGGGCCTCGAACTCGGCCGCGTCCTGGACGGACTCGTCCGCCGTCCCCCCGAGCGCCGCCGCGAAGACCATCTCGTAGTGATACGACGCGCGGGCCGAAAAGGTGACAGGGTCAGCCGCACGGAGGCGACGGGCAGGGTCGCTTAGCCGGGCGAGGCCGGGGAGGGTCGCTCAGCCGGGCCGGACCGGAGGGCGGCCGAGCCGGGCGCGGCCGGGGCGGGTCGCTCAGCCCGGCGGGGTCGTGGGAACGGACCCGGCGGCCAGGCCCATCCGGAGCGCTGCGCCGTCGAGGACCGCCTGGAGCCCGCGCTCGAACCGGGCCTCGATCGACTCCGGGTCCATCGGCGGTCCCACCGACGCGCCGGCTCCGGGGTCGCCTCCGGTCGCCAGCGCCTCGATCTGCGGGAAGGCGCCACTCCTCATCTGGGCGATGCCGAACTCGACCGCCCGCCGGACCGCGTCGGGCTCCGCCCGCGCCAGCGCCGCCCGCCGGAGCGATTCCACCCCGTGCAGCGCGCTGCCGAAGACGTAGTCGTCGATGAGCGCGAGCAGCTCGAGGCGAGCCCGCGGCTCCAGGCCCGTGCCCGCCACCGCCGCCAGCGACTGCTCGAAATGGCGCATCGCGTTGGGGCCAAACTGGGACGCCTGGAAGGCGCCGATTGCCCAGGGGTGGCGGAGGAGCATGGCCCGGGTCCGGCGGGCGACCTGGGTCAGCGCCGCGCGCCAGTCCCCCGCCAGCTCGGCCGCGGGAACCAGGGCCTCGGTCATCAGGGCGTCGTCCATCAGGGCGATGAGGTCGGCCTTGGTCCGGACGTAGTGGTAGAGGCTCATGGTGCCAGCGTCCAGCTCGGCGGCCACCCGCCGCATCGACACGGCCTCGAACCCCTCGCGATCGGCGATCTCGAGCGCCACCGCCGCGATCCCAGCGCGGGTGAAGCGCGGGTGGCGCGATCCCGGCTCCGGCCGGGCCCAGATCGGTACCCCGTCCTCGGTGGTTGCCATGCGTACAGTGTACTGCTAAAATGATCGTACGCCGTACGCCGACCGCCCAGGAGGCCTCGCCGTGAACCCGATCACAGCCCTTGCCGAAACCCTTCACCGGGCGATGCACCGCCTGCCCGGCATGCCCGACCACGCCGAGGCAGCCGCCCGCCACGCGCGCGCCGCCGCCCGCGCCTCCGCGGGGTCCGCGTCCATGAATCGCCCCCGCCGGCACCAGTTCCGGGCTCATTCGTAGGCGGCTCGCCCGCCGGTCCTCCCTGCGGGGAACCCGGGCCGACCCGCTTATCGCATCAGCGGAAGGCCGTCCGTCGCGCTCGGCTGAAGACTTCCTTTACCCGCGGGCGGCCAGGGGCCATGATTGGGGGCAGAGAGCCCGACCTGTATGCCCAGGGGGATTACGCATGCAAGCACGAGTCGCAGGCGAGTTTATTGGCGCGTCCGCGCGCCGCAAAGGAGGAGGGTCATGAGAATTGTCAGATCGTGGGCGGCGGTGGCAACGGTGAGCCTGGGGGTCTCCGCCCTGGCCATCGGTACCAGCGCGACCGCCCTTGCATCCGGATCATCCAACCGCGCCGACCTGGCGGGCTCGCTGTCCCCGGCGCTGCAGCACTCGACCGCTGAGGGGGCCGTCCCCGCGTCGAACCAGGCCAGCTTCGACCTCGTCCTGTCGCTGCAGAACGCGGCGGGGGCGCAGGCGCTGGAGGCGGCGGTCTCCACGCCGGGATCGGCCGCGTTTCACCAGTATTTGACCGACGCCCAGTGGGAGGCCCAGTACTCACCGAGCGCCTCCTCTGTCGCAGCGGCCGAGTCCTGGCTGACCAGCGAGGGCTTCAAAGTAGGAGCCGTCCCCGCCGACCACCTCTTCGTCCCGGCTTCGGGCAGCGTCGCCCAGGTGGAGAGCGCCTTCGGCACCACCCTCGGCTACTACGAGGTCAACGGGCAGCAGGTGCAGCTCGCCAACAGCACGCTCTCCATCCCCTCGTCCCTGAGCGGCGTGGTGTCCGGCGTCGAGGGCGTCAACCAGTCGATCGCGACCGCGGACCAGGAGCCGACACCCCCGGCGGGTTACCGCAACCCCCAGCCGTGCTCCGCGTACTTCGGTCAGAAGACCGACACAGCTGACAGTGGGTCGCTCTACGCGCCCTACACCAGCCCGCTGCCCTACGACATCTGCGGCTACACGCCGTCGCAGCTGCGCAGCGCCTACGGGCTCTCGGCGGGCAACACGGGAGCCGGGGTCACCGTCGCCATCGTCGACGCCTACGACTCCCCGACCCTCTTCAAGGACACCCACCACTACTTCGCGCTCAACGACCCGAGCATTCCGCTGTCCAGCTCGCAGTTCATCAACGATGAGCCCGCGACGGTCGACGACCAGACCGAGTGCAGTGGCAGCGGCTGGTACCCCGAGCAGGCGCTGGACATCGAGTCGGTGCACAGCATGGCACCCAAGGCCGACATCGTCTTCGTCGGAGCCCAGGACTGCTTCGACAACAGCCTGCTCAGCGCGGTCAACACCGCCATCACCAGCGGGGCATCCGTCGTTACCGACTCGTGGGGCGATACCCTCGGCGACCTGCTGGACGACGCGGCGACCAAGACCGCCTACGACGACACCTTCCTGCTCGCGGGTGGGACCGGGGTCAGCATCCTCTTCTCCTCCGGTGACGACGGCGACAACTTCGCCATCAGCGGCCTGACGGCGCCGGACTACCCGGCATCCAGCCCGTTCGTCACCGGCGTGGGTGGCACCTCGCTGGAGATCGGCAGCAGCGGCCAGCGGCTGGCCGAGTACGGCTGGTCCACCGGCAAGCAGGTCCTCTGCGAGCCCCTCACCACCACGAACTGCGGCTCCGCCACCACCCCGTTGGGCAGCCTCGCCTACCAGGTGGGCGGCGGCGGCGGGACGAGCTACTACTACACGGAGCCCTCGTACCAGGCCCCGGTGGTGCCCTCCGCGCTCGCACTGCGCAATGAGAACATCTTCGGACCGGTGCCGCTGCGCGTGGTGCCGGACATTTCGATGGACGCCGACGCGTCGACCGGGATGCTGATCGGGCTCACCCAGACCTTCCCCAACGGCACCTACTACGCTCAGTTCAAGGAGGGGGGCACCAGCCTCGCCTCCCCGCTGCTCGCCGGCGTCGTCGCCGACGCCGACCAGAAGGCGCACGTGTCGCTGGGCTTCCTCAACCCGGTGCTGTACAAGGCGTACACCGAGTACCCGACGGCCTTCAACGACATCGTCGCCCCGTCCAGCCCGGACTCGACCGCGGTCATCCGGGTGGACTACGCCGACAGCGTCGACAGCACTGACGGCTACGTCGTCAGCCTCCGCGTCATCACCTATGAAGGCGTCGAGACCTACTGCGACGGCACCGACAACTGCGCCTCCCGGGACGTCACCCTCACGACGGCTCCCGGCTACGACAGCATGACCGGCCTCGGCTCGGTCGGCAGCACCTTCATCGCCAGCCTCTCGAAGTTCTAGACCGGCTGGTCAGCGAGCCTTCCCACGGGTGGCGGGGCGCCGGGAGACCGGCGCTCCGCCGCCCCTTTCGCCTCGGCGCCGGGTCGAACGGACCGGACAGCGAGGCGCCCATTGGCACGGTGGGTTGACCTGGGCTACTCCGTTTCCCTAAGGTGAACGGATGGCGCCGACCACCACACCTCACATTGCACCCATCGCCGGTGGAGTCGAGCTCTTCCGAAGCTGCCTGGTGTCCACCCAGTACCCCGGGGTCGAGGCGGCCACCCGGTGGCTCTTCGACCAGCTCGATGTCGAGTACGTGGTCAACCCCGACCAGACCTGCTGCACCGGGCTCGGGTACTACACCGACGTGGTCTCCTTCCCGACCACGGTGGCGGTCGCGGCCCGGAACGCGTGCGTGGCGGTGGAGGCCGGGCACCCTGTCCAGGCCTACCTCTGCTCCACCTGCTACGCGGTCAACAAGAAGGCGCGCGAGGCGCTGGAGGACCCGGAGCAGCGCCGCCGGACCAACCAGGTCCTCGGCAGGGTCAGCCGCCGCTACGACGACGCCGTCGCCAGGACCGTCGAGCACCGGCACGTGCTCGAGATCCTCTGGAGCCGGCACCCGTCCATCCGCGGACTGGTCCGCCGGCGGCTGACCGGCCTCAAGGTGGCGACCCACCCCGCCTGCCACTACTGCAAGGTGTTCCCCGACGAGGTGCTCGGCGACGGCGAGGACCTCATGCTGCCCGAGGACCTCCTGGAGCCCACCGGCGTCACCCGGACCGGGTACCACCCGGAGAAGGCGACCCACTGCGGGGCCGGGTTCCGGCAGCGGTTCGTCAACCCGGCGATGTCGATGGCGGTCACCCGGGAGAAGCTGCGCCGGCTCGCCGAGCAGGGGGTCGACGTCTGCGTCCACATGTGCCCCAACTGCCACATCCAATTCGACCGCTTCCACGACGTGATCTCCCAGACCGCGGCCGAGGACTACCCCTTCGTCCACCTCCACGTGCAGCAGCTGCTGGCGCTGGCGCTGGGAGCCGACCCGGACACGGTCTGCGGCGTCGAGGCGCACTCCCAGGACCTGGAGCCGCTGCTGGAGCGCATCGGCGCACGGGAGCGGAGGAGCGTGGGGACGGCTGCGGGCGCCGCCCCGACGGCCGCGCGGGACATCGGGCCGACCGCTGACGGAGCCCGGCCCGGATGATCGCCAGCGAGAAGGTGGAGCTCGAGCCCCAAGGTGGCGCCTCCGTCACCGACCCCTACGGCGCCATCGCCGAGCCGGCCTTCCGGGCGGCGAGGGCGCGACCACCCGAGCTGCTGACGCGGATCCTGAGCGATCCCCGCATGCGCGGCCACGCGGCGGGGCTGCTCTCCTGCGTCCAGTGCGGGATCTGCACCTCCGGCTGCCCCGCCGCACGTTTCGGCGACTACTCGCCGCGGGAGATCTCCCGGCGCGCCCGGGATGGCGATCCCACCCTGCTCGAGGACGACTCGGTCTGGCTCTGCTTCTACTGCTACACCTGCCAGAGTCGCTGCCCGCAGGGCAACTCGGTGGCGGTCATCAACCAGATCATCCGGGGCCTGCAGGTCGAGTCCGGGTACGGGCTCCGCCACGTGGCGATGTTCACGGCCTGGACCGAGCAGTTCTACGCGACCGGGCTGGGTGGCTGGCCGCACCAGCTCCTGGGTGACATCGCCGAGGTCTGGGGCGAGCGCTGGTGGCATCTGGTCGAGCACCTCGACGAGCTGCGCGAGCGGCTGGGAGTCGGCTCCCTCTTCCCGTCCGAGGAGGCCATGGGCGAGCTGCGAACGATCATGGATGCGACCGGCAGCCGGGAGAGGCTGGTGCACTGACCCGGAGGTAGGTTTAGGGGTCGCCGGCCGGGCCGGTGCCCGAGAGGCGCCCGCGTCCTGAGCTGCGGCGCCGCGACCGGCACTCGGGCCGGGCGGTCGACCCGGCGCGCAGGCCGACCCCCCCGATTAGGGCCGGCCCACGCCATGTGCTCAGGCCGGGAACAGCCCCTCGACCGAGAGGTAGCGCTCGCCGGTGTCGTAGGTGAAGGTGAGCACCCGCGCTCCGTCCTTCATCTCGGGGAGCTTCTGGGCGACCGCGGCGAGAGCCGCACCCGAGGACACCCCGATCAGAAGACCCTCCTCGCGGGCGGCGCGGCGGGCGTACTCGGCGGCGTCCTTGGGGTCCACCTGGATCACGCCGTCCATGAAATCGAGGCGCATCACCCCCGGGACGAACCCGGCGCCGATGCCCTGGATGGTGTGCGGCGAGTGGGTGCCCCCGGAGAGGACCGGAGAGAGGGTCGGCTCCACCGCGAAGACCTGGAGCTGGCTCCAGCGCGGCTTGAGGACCTCGGCGATGGCGGTGATGTGGCCGCCGGTGCCGACCCCGGTGATGACGTAGTCCAGCCCATCGGGGAAGTCGGCGGCGATCTCCTCGACGGTGGTGCGCCGGTGGGCCTCGACGTTGGACGGGTTCTCGAACTGCTGAGGGATCCAGGACTTGGGTGTCTCTTTCTGGAGCTCCTGGGCGCGAGCGATGGCGCCCTTCATCCCCAGCTCCCGAGGCGTCAGGTCCAGCTCGGCCCCGTACGCCTTCATGAGGCGGCGGCGCTCGATGGAGAACGACTCCGGCATGCAGAGGATGAGCCGGTATCCTTTGACCGCGGCGACCAGGGCGAGGCCGATCCCGGTGTTGCCGGAGGTGGGCTCGATGAGCACCGAGCCGGGACCGATGATCCCCGCCTTCTCGGCGTCCTCGATCATGCCGAGGGCGATCCGGTCCTTGATACTGCCACCGGGATTGACCCGCTCCTGCTTGGCCCAGACCGTGACCCGGGGATCGAAGAGCCGATTGATCCGCACGTGAGGCGTCTTGCCGATGGTCTCGAGAACGCTGTCGTAGGGCATGGGGTCGGTCTCCCTTCTCAGATCGAATAGTCCGAGTTGCCGAGCGCGTCCGCCACGCTCCTCACCCGGATCTGGCTGGTGTGATAGACGAACGAATGGGGCGCCACGCTGGTGGTGAGCCAGACGTTGCCCCCGATGACGCTGTCGTGGCCGACCACGGTGTCGCCGCCCAGCACGGTGGCGTTGGCGTAGAGGACCACGCGGTCCTCGATGGTCGGGTGCCGCTTCGACCCGGCGGCCGACTTGACGACGCTCAGCGCGCCCAGGGTCACCCCCTGGTAGAGCTTGACGTCGTCCCCGATGATCGCGGTCTCGCCGACCACGATGCCGGTGCCGTGGTCGATGCAGAGGGCGTGCCCGACGGTGGCGCCGGGGTGGATGTCGATCCCGGTGCGGGCATGGGCCGCCTCGGCCAGCAGCCGGGGCAGGGTGGGCGCCCCCAGCCGGTGCAGCTCGTGGGCGATGCGATGCACGGTGATCGCGAAGAAGCCCGGATAGGCGGCGATCACCTCGTCCAGGCTCTCGGCGGCGGGGTCGCCCTCCACGATGGCGGCGGCGTCCGCCCGGAGGCGATCGTAGATGGCGGGCAGGGCCCGGGTGAGCGCCTCGGCGACCGCGTCGGAGCGCTCCCGGGGCAGGACCGCGCGCATCATGCTGGCCAGCTCGGCGCGGAGCAGAGTGATCCTGGCCAGGAGCTGGTCCTCGCTGGCGCGGCTCTCGGCGCTGTGCTGCGGGAAGAGCAGGCTCACCGCCGAGTCGACGAAGGTCTCGACCCGTTTACGGGACGGCAGGCGGGCGACCTGGGTCCGCCGGTGCTCGACCAGGGCCCGCACCAGGGCGCGGTCCGGGTCAGCCGGGAAGGCAGCCGAGCCGGTCGAGCCCGATGATCCGGTGGCGGCCTCCGTCGCCCCGGGCGATGTGACCGCGGCGGCGGGGCCGGTCGCGCCCGGTGACTCGCCGGCGGCGGTGGGTTCCGTCGCGCCGGCCAACTCACCGCCGAGGATGGTCAAGGTGTCCATGGATGCTCCTGATGAAGAAGGGGGTGCCCGCCGTGGGCGGCACGGCACCGCGATGAGGTGCGCCAAGCCTGGTGGGGCCGCGGCGCGGCCGGGCCAGGCTCAGATACAGGAGCAGGTGTTGCGAGCCCCGAAGTCGAGGAAGAGCCGCCGGGTGAGCAGGAGGCGGCTCGGCTGCGCAGACATTTGTCCTCGATGATACACACCGCCGCCAGCCGGCCAAACCCGCGACGCGAGTGCGCTGCAGGGGATCAGCGGCGTCCACTTCACCGCCCGGCACCCGTGGCACCGCCCACCGAGCCCAAGAAGGCGGGCGCCGGACGGTCGTCGGGGTCGGGGACCACGGTGCCGTCCGGCCCCGCCCGGTAGGTCCAGCGCGGTCCGTGCACGCCGATCTCGAGCAGCGCATCGGCGAGCCGGTCGATGTCCTCCTCGCGGCTGCCCAGGCCGAGGCTCGCCCGGATGGCGCCGGGCACATCCTCGCCGCAGCCCGGCCGCCAGCCCTCGACGCCGCCGGCGATGTGGGCGAGCAGGGGGTGGGCGCAGAACGAGCCGCTGCGCACCCCGATGCCGTGCTCGGCGGAGAGCACGGTGGCCACCTCGGCGTGGTCCCGCCCATTGAGACTGAAGGCCGAGATGCCCACGCGGTCGGGATCCCCCGGCCAGGTCTGGTAGCGGACCAGGCCCGGGACCTCGGCGAGGCGCGCCCGGAGCCGGTCACCGAGGCGCCTCTCCTCCACCGCGATCGCGTCCATGCCGATCCGCCGCAGCTCGCTGCACGCGGCCGCCATCGCGAAGGCCCCGATGACGTTGGGCGAGCCGCCCTCATGGCGGTCGGGAAGGCCGGTCCACGCCGCTCCCTGGGCGCTGACCCAGGCGACGGAGCCGCCGCCGGCGAGGTACGGGTCGGCGCGGTCGAGCCCATCCGGCCGGCCCACCAGGGCTCCGCTGCCGAAGGGCGCGTACATCTTGTGGCCCGAGAGCGCCACCCAGTCGAGGTCGAGGCCGGCGATGTCGACCGCGCGGTGGGGCGCGAGCTGAGCGCAGTCCACCAGGATGCGCGCGCCGTGGCGGTGGGCCAGGGCGGCCAGCTCGGCGATCGGCCAGACCTCCCCGGTGACGTTGGAGGCACCGGTCACGGCGAGCAGGGACGGCTGCCCGCCGGGGATCCGACCCAGGGTGTCGTCGAAGCGGTCGAGCAGCTCGGCCGGGGTCGCGGGGACCGGCAGCTCGATGGCGGTGTGGTACCGCCGCCAGGGGAGCAGGTTGGCATGGTGCTCGACCAGGGTGGTGACCACCGTCGTCCGGTGGGCCAGACAGCGGGCCAGCAGGTTGATGGCGTCGCTGGTGTTGCGGGTGAAGATGACGGTGTCGTCGGGCCGCCCGCCGAGGAATCCCCGCACCACGTCGCGGGCGCCCTCGTAGGCGGCGGTCGCGACCTGGGAGCGGAAGCCGGCACCGCGGTGGACGCTGCTGTACCAGGGGAGGAAGGCCTGGACCCGGTCCCACACCCCCACCAGCGCCGGAGCGCTCGCCGCGTAGTCGAGGTTGACGTAGCGGGCGGTCCCACCTCCGACCAGAGGCACGTGGAGATCGGCGCCGACCACCCCGGCCAGAACGAGCTCGGGTCCGACCGGATCCGCGGCCCGCGGCGCGACTCCGACCGCCTCCGCGGCTTCCACTCGGGTCACCATGCCGATCGCCCTCCGGCTCTGAGCGGAGGACACCCTCACCACGCCTCGGGTCTGTGGACGCCCGCGGGACCTGGCGGTCCACTCGCCTGGATCGCGGGTCCCGCGCCGGACAGTTGGTTGCCTCTCGCGAGGCCACATCCCCGAAACGGAGTGGCACCTTGGATGTCCATCCAGGTTGCCGGGCCCGGGGTGACCGGACCACTCCTGATGCGAGACCGAGTCTATCCGATCCCCGGGGTCGATGGCCAGAGGAAGATGGAGAAGTCTCAATTGATCCTGTTGAGAGATGGGAGTCTCACCCTCGGGCCCCGCCCCCCGGGCGAGGCGGGCGGCGCCTTCATCCGGGCGGCTCCCTTCTCCCGGTCACGGTCGGCGGCCTCAGCTTGGCAGCGCTTCACTGCCGTCCTCGGGGGTGGCACCGACCGGCGGCGGCTTTGTCCCGGGCTCGTACCATCTCTGCGATGGCCAGCTGGACGGGACCGAGCCGGCGAGGTCACCGGTGCAGGAGGTGAGCCGACCCATGACGACCGACAGCGTGCGCTGGGGGGTGCTCTCGACGGCGGGAATCAGCGAGTCGCTGATCCCGGGACTGCTCGCCGCCAAGGGCTCGGAGCTGGCCGGGATCGCGTCGCGGTCGGCCGGGCGGGCCGAGGCCGCCGCGGCCCGCTGGGGTTGCCGCGCCTACTCCTCGTATGAGCAGCTGCTCGACGACCCCTCGATCGAGGCGGTCTACATCCCGCTTCCCACTCGGCCAGGGATACCTCTTCGCCCGCCCCCTGACCCCGTCCGGCCTGGCCACCTTCCTCGAGGAGGGTGCCGCATCTTGCGAGCTGGTTGGCGAGGGGGACTGGCGGGCTTCTGGCGCAATTCAGATGGAGTCAGCGTCGACCCGGTCCGCGTTGGGCACGAAGATCGCCTGACGGTGACGTCTGGGCGGGGCTACGGTCGGCCGCGCCTCCCGGTACGCACCACGCGATAGCGGAGATTGGCGATCTGACCGGCCTCGCTGACGCTCACCGTCTCCAGTTCGACGGGCGCCACGCCCGGACCGCCGAAGAGCCTGACCCCGTCGCCGAGGAGCAGGGGCGCGACGTGGACGAGGATCTCGTCAATGAGCCCGGCGGCGACGCACTGACGGGCGACGTCGGCACCGAGGACGAGGAGATCCCTCCCGCCCGCGGCGTCGCGGGCGCTCGCCACCGCGGCGCGGATGTCGCCGGAGAGGTAGGTGATGTTCGGGTCATCGTCGTCGTCGTCGGGCGCACGGTGGCTGAGCACGAAGATCGGTGCGCTCCAAGCGCCGCCGTACACGCTCTTGGCCTGCTCGGGGACCCCGCCCTTGCGCCCAACCCCGGCGGTGTGGGCACCCGCGAGCACCGCGCCGATGGTGGGGATGGTCGCATCGACCTCGGGGTTGGGCCCCGCGTGCCGGAACACCCAGTCCATCGCGTCGTCGGGCCCGGCGATGAAGCCGTCCAGCGACATGGTCACGTGCCAGAGGACCACTCCCACGGTGAGAGGATACCGGGGCGCCGCGGTCCGAGCGGGCTGTGGTGGCGGCGTCGCAGCGATTGCGGTGCGCCGCTCCGTGACCTTCATCTCGGCGGTCGCGCGACCTCGGGATGTGCGCGAACGACATTCGGATGTGGTCGCTGGGTGTTCGGAGTGCTCGTGGCGTCGCCATGGGCGGGCCGACGCCCGGCTGCGCAGCATCGCCACCGAGTACCGGCGGATGCATTCCTGAGATCATCTGGGTCGCGCCGACCCACCGAGCCACCGGCCGGAGCGCCACTAGGAGGGACGCTGTGCATGAGGTGACGGACACGCCGGACAGCGCGGCACCCTCCCGCCCCCTGGCGGTGGTCACCGGGGCCAGCGCCGGGATCGGTGAGGCGATCGCCACCCGACTGGCGGGCGAGGGATTCCGCCTGCTCCTGGGTGCCCGCCGCGAGGACCGGATCCGCCAGCTGGCGGCCCGGCTCGGGGCCGAGGCACGGGTCCTGGACGTCGCCGACGAGAGCAGCGTGGCCGCCTTCTGCGCGGGGCTCGAGCGAGTGGAGGTGCTGGTCAACAACGCCGGGGGCGCCCGCGGACTGGATCCCCTGGCCGCGGCGCGCAGCGACCAGTGGCGCTGGATGTGGGAGGTCAACGTCCTCGGTCTGATGCAGATGACCAGGGCCCTGCTGCCGGCGCTCGAGGCGTCGGGGCGCGGCCACATCGTCAACGTCTCCTCCACCGCCGGCTTCGAGGTGTACGAGGGCGGCAGCGGCTACACCAGCGCCAAGCACGCGGTCCACGCCATCAGCCGGACCCTCCGCCTGGAGCTGGCCGGGCGGCCGATCCGGGTCACCGAGGTCTCCCCGGGGATGGTGGAGACGGACTTCTCGCTCAACCGGTTCGTCGGCGACGCCGGCCGGGCCGCCGACGTCTACCGGGGGGTGACCCCGCTCACCGCCGCCGACATCGCCGACGTGGTCGCCTTCGCCGTGACCCGGCCGGCCCACGTCAACCTGGACGAGATCGTGGTCCGGCCGGTGCAACAGGCCTCGGCGTACAAGTTGGTCCGGCACGGCTAGTGCACTGACCCGGAGGTAGGTTCCCGGGTCGCCGGCCAGGCCGCCGGAGCCCAGGAAGGGGTGGCACGCCGAGGAGCGCACCAGCAGGTGCGTGACGAGGAAGTGTCGGGCCCCCCTGACGCCGGCTTCAGGGCGCGCAGCGCCCCCGGCGGAAATGGCCGGATGAAGCGGGAAGATACTTCCGGGCCAGTGCACCAGGCGCCACGCGGCTCCGAGCCCGTCCCGGAGCCGCGTGACGCGGGGTGCCGGCGACCGTCACGGCGACGGCCGCCGGCGGGGATGAGGTCAGCTGGCTGAGGTCTCGGCCACCAGCACGTCACCGGTGAGGGCGCCGTACGCGGTGTCGTAGGTGAGGTTGGAGGACGTGTCCTGCACGCAAAGCCCCACCTTGAAGGTGCCCGGCGCCTGGCCGGTGTTGGCCGGGATGATGGTGCCGCTCACTGTCTGGGGAACCCAGGTGCCGGCGGGAGCGGTGAAGGTGATCAGCTCGTAGTTGCCGAAGTTCATCGCGCCGGAGCTCGACTCGTAGCAGACGCCCAGCTCACCGCTGATGGCGGCGCCATTCGAGCTGCCCAGGGTCGCGGTGCCGGTCACGATGCCGCGCGAGGTCGTGCTCGAGAACGACTCGGAGTCGGGGTTGGTGATCCACTGCCAGGCGCTGGAGCCGCTGGTGGCGGTGGTCTCGCCGTAGAAGTAGTCGATGTGGACCGCGGTCGCGGCCGATGACTTGGCCGAGGAGGCGGGCGACGACCCCGATGCGAAGGTCGGCACGGCAAGCAGCACGACCGCGCCGGCGGCGATGGTGGCGGGGATCGCGAGTCGCGGGTTCCAGTGGATGGATGGGAGATGGACGTTCATGGTTCTGCTCCTTCTGGTTGCTGATCTGGATCCGGTGGCCTGACGGCCGTCCGGAAGATGTCAGGGGTCCTGCGGGCGTCCGGCTAACTCATGCGCTCCCTCCGTGGTGGATCGCGGAGGTGCCGTCCCCGCGTCCCTCGGGGGCATCCCCGACGGGTCGCTGAACGATCCGGCGGAGCTTGGCCTCGGCCAGCGCGAGGAACGCGTCGAGGGCCTCGGGTTGCACGTCGACGGCCGCCGCGATGGCGGCGTCGCCAACCCCCTCCTCGCGCAGCCGAAGGCCGCGGCGGTAAGGCTCAGGCAGGAGCTCGATGGCGTTGTGCCAGTCCATGCCCGCAGGCTATGGAGCCCTTCGGCGCCGCACATGAGCAGGGGATTGCTCATCCGAGCCCGCGCTCCCTGCGACTGCTCAACCGCGCCTGCTTGGGCAACCGACCCCTGCCACCCTCGCTTGCCTGGGCAACCGACCCTTGCTACCCTCGGCCGATGGGGGAGCCGTGGCCGCTGGTGGGGCGCCATGACGAGATCGAGCTGCTGCTGGCCGCGCTGCGGCGCACCGACCGCAGCGCCATGGTTCTCGCCGGGGCCGCCGGGGTCGGCAAGAGCCGCCTCGCGGCCGAGGTGGTGGCGCGGGCTCGAAGCGCCGGGTGGCAGACGCTAGCGGCCATCGGCACCGCCGACGCATCGCACATCCCGTTCGGTGCCTTCGCCCACCTGATCTCTGCCGACCTCCCCCCCGAATCCGGCCGGCTGGCGGTGCTGCGCCACCTCTCCGCGGCCCTCACCGCCCGGGCCAGGGGTGGCCGGTTGCTGCTCCACGTCGATGACGCGCACCTGCTGGACGCGAGCTCCGCCGCGCTCGTCCACCAGCTGGTGCGCAGCCGCGGCGCCTTCGTGCTGGCCACCGTGCGCAGCGGTGAGCCCGCCCCGGAGTCGATCGTCTCGCTCGCGAAGGACGACCTGGCACCGCGACTGGAGCTGCAGCCGCTGTCGGAGGCGGAGCTGGAGGAGCTGGTGACCGGGGTCCTGGGAGGCCCGGTCACCGCCCCCACCCTGCGCGAGCTGGCCCGCATCACCGAGGGCAATGCCCTCTTCCTGCACGACCTGGTCACCACCGGGCTCGAGGATGGCCGGCTCGTCCGGGAGCAGGGCCTGTGGCGGTGGAGTGGCCCGACGGCCCCCTCGGGCGGCCTGATGGCGGTCGTGGCCCACCGCCTCCAGCGCCTCAACCGCGCCGAGCGGGAGCTCGTCGAGCTCACCTCGCTCGGCGAGCCGCTCAGCCTGGCGGTGCTCGAGCGAGCCGCCTCAGCGCCGGCCCGCCGGGCCCTGGGCGCTTGCGAGCTGCTGGTCCAGACCACCGACGGCCACCGGCTTGCGGTCCACGTGCTCCACCCCCTGTACGCGGAGGCGGTCCGATTCGGCATGGCACCGCTGCGCGCCCGCGAGCTGCGAGGCGCTCTCGCCGACGCCCTCGAAGCGATGGCCGGGCGGCGCCACGACGACACCCTGCGACTCGCGGCCTGGCGGCTGGAGGGCGGCCAGCGCCCGTCACTCCAGGTCTCGCTGGCGGCGGGGCGCCGCGCCCTCATCCTCTTTGACGGTGAGCTGGCCGAGGCCCTGGCGCGAACGGATCGCAGCGGGAGGAGGTTTTGCGGCCACCGACATCCTGGCCGAGTCGCTGGTCAGCCAGGGACGCTTCGACGAGGCTGCCGAGGCGCTCGCGAGCCTCGCCGCCGTCGCCGCCACCGACGAGCAGCGCGCACGGGCGGCCATCATGCGCTCGGTCAACCTGACCTGGGGGCAGGGTCAACCCGAGAAGGCCGAGGGGGTGCTCCGCGACGCCGCCGGGCAGATCACCGAAGCCACCTGGCTCGCCGAGCTCGACGCCTTTCACGCCACCACCATCCTCTCGACGGCGGTGGACATCGACGGGCTCATCGCCGCTACCCAGCGGGTCATCGACCGCCCCGAGGCCGGCCCGACCGCCATCGCCCAGTCCCTCATCGTCGCGGCGATGGGGACGACCGTGGCGGGCGACTTCAGCCGGGCCGATCGGTACATCGATGCGGGCATCCGGCTCGCCCGCGAGCAGCTGACGGTGGCGCGGTGGCTGGGGCTCGCGCTGAAGGGCCGCCTCCAGGAGGCGGTGGCGCTGGCCGACGTGGCGTACCGGGAGGCGTCGGAGCAGCGGTCGCGCGTCCTGCAGCTCACCGCGTCAGAGACGGCCGTGCACCTGATGGTGCTGGCCGGCCGCCCGGAGACGGCCCTAGGCATGGCGCGGGAGACCGATGCCGACCTCGACCGCGGTCACCTCTGGGGACACCGAGCCCGGCTCCTCGGGCTGATGGGGACGGCCGCCGCGATGTTGGGAGACTTCGCGACCGCGGACGCGATGATCACCGAGGCTGAGGGGTTGCCCCGGCCGGTCGCCCCGCTCATGTCATTCTCCCTGGACCTCGGCCGCGCCTGGGTCGAGGCGGCTGCCGGCGATCTGGCGGCGGCACGGCGCAGCGCGCTGAGGGCGGCCGACACGATGCGAGCCGGAGGTCTCCGGATGATGGAGATCCTCGCCCTCCACCTGGTCGTGCGGTTCGGGGACGCGTCCGAGGTCGCGGGCCGTCTCGCGGCGGTGGCCGGTCTGGTCGAGGGTGATCTCGGGCCGGCCTGCGCAGCCCATGCGGCGGCGCTGAGGGACGGTGACGCTCATGGGTTGGATCTGGTGAGCGCCGCGTTCGAGGAGATGGGGATGCGGCTGGACGCGGCGGAGGCGGCGGCCGAGGCGGCGGCTGCGCACCAGAGTGCCGGTCGTCTGGGACGCGCCAGGAGCGCGAGGACGCGCGCGCACCTCCTGCTCACCGGGTGCGAGAGTGCTCGGACCGCGGCCTTCGCCGCGCTCGCCGGGCATGAGGCGCTCACCGCGCGCGAGCACCAGGTGGCCCTGCTGGCCTCGGGTGGGATGGCGAGCGCCGACATCGCCCGCCAGCTCCGGCTCTCGGTCAGGACTGTCAACAACCAGCTCCAGACCGTCTTCTCCAAGCTCGACGTCCACAGCCGGCGCGAGCTGGCCGGCGCGATGGCACCGATCCCGGAAGGCCTCCGGCCCCGGCCCGGTTAGCGGGCCGGCCCGACCCTGACGAACCTCATGGGAAGATGCCGCGGTCGCGGGTGGCGTCGGCGACACGCTGGACCGCTACCGCGTAGGCGCCGAGGCGCAGCGGCACCCCGAGGCGCTCCGATGCGTCCCAGGATGAGTCGAAGGCCCTGGTCAGGATGCGCTCCAGCCGGTCGTTGATCTCGCTCCCGGTCCAGAAGAACGACTGCAGGTCCTGCACCCATTCGAAGTACGAGACGATGACCCCTCCGGCGTTGGTGACGATGTCGGGGACGACGGTGGCCCCACGCCGGACCAGGATCTCCTCGGCGTCCGGGGTGGTCGGGCCATTGGCCCCTTCGAGGACCAGTGTCGCCCGCACCCGGCCGGCGTTGGCAGCCGTGATCTGGCTCTCCAGGGCGGCCGGGACCAGCACGTCGACCGGGAGCTCGAGCAGCTCGGCGTTGCTGACGGCTCGGGTCCCGGGGAAGCCCACCACCGAGCCCGTCCTCCGGGTGTGCTCGACGAGTGCGGGGATGTCCAGAGCCCCCTCGCTGTGAATGCCGCCGAAGGCGTCGGAGACCGCCCGGATGCTGAAGCCGTCCTCGGCCATCAGCGTGGCGGCGATGCTCCCGACGTTGCCGAAACCCTGCACCGCGACCGTCAGCCGGTGCGGGTCGAGGCCCAGCCTGCCGCAGACCCGGTGGGCCACCATGGCGCAGCCGCGGCCGGTGGCGGCGTTGCGGCCCTCGCTCCCGCCCACGCTCAGCGGCTTGCCGGTGACCACGGCCGGGATCGAGTAGCCCTCGCTCATCGAGACCGTGTCCATGATCCAGGCCATCACCTGCGGAGTGGTGTTGACGTCGGGGGCGGGGATGTCGCGGTCCGCTCCGATCAGCAGCGAGATCTCGGTGGCGTAGCGGCGGGTGAGCCGCTCCAGCTCGTCGCGGCTGAGCCGGCCGGGGTCGACGATCACCCCACCCTTGGCGCCGCCGAAGGGGATCCCGGCGACCGCGCATTTCCAGGTCATCCACATCGACAGGGCCCTGACCTCGTTCAGGGTCACCTGGGGGTGGAAGCGGATCCCCCCCTTGGCGGGACCCCGGTTCACGTTGTGCTGGACCCGGTAGCCGCGGAAGACCTCGACCGATCCGTCGTCCATTCGGACCGGGAAGTTGACGCTCAGCTCCCGCTGCGGCTCTCGAAGGATCGCCCGTATGCCCGGATCGAGGTGGAGGACGTCGGCCGCGGCGTCGAACTGGCGCTGCGCGTTGAGCCAGGGATCGTCGACCCCGGGCGTAGCCACCACTGTCTCCACGGCCATCCTGCTCTCCTCCGCGCAGCACCGACCGCCATCAGGCCGCCGCTGCAGGCTTGTGCGTGCCGACGAAGCCCCCTCACCGTCGTGGGTGGGGCTGCCGGCGACGCGCCGGAGCCCGTGCGGGGGAGACTGCCTGTCCGATCTAAGTCTCTCATCCCGGAGGCTCGTTCGTCTCTCCGAGCATGCCAGCGGACGACGACGCCCAAGCTCCGGGGCCGGGCCCTCAGGACGGGTGTCTCGGCCACGGGAATGGGGCAGGCGCCACGACCACCGGCGCCTGACCAGGGCCCGCGGAGGCGCGGTTCAACTGCCGCTCCGCCCGTAGGCGCGCGGTCAGGTCGAGACGGTCTCCGGCATCGGGGCTCTGGGGGTCCCGCCCGCCGCGCCGGTGAGCTGGAGCAGGACGGTGTCGAGGGGGTCGGGCGAGAGCAGGATCGTCCAGCCCTCGATCGCGGTGGTCGTGAGCATCCCGGTCCGCTGCCAGGGATCCTCGCTGAGCCGGTCGCGCACTGCCGCCTCCGAGCGCGCGGCGACGATGAGCAGGACGTCGCGGTCACCCTCGAGCGGACCTCCGAGGAGGACGAGACCATCGTCGACGAGCGCGTTCATGAAGGCGGCGTGCTCCTTCCACGCCTCCTGCTCGCGCATCGGGCGGCTCCAGTCCCAGGGGCCTCCCCGCTGGTTGCGGACGGCGAAGAGGTGCAGGGGTGGGGTGGCGGCGACATCGCTCATGGGCGTTGGCTCTCCCGACGTGGTGGGTCGCGTCCTGTCGAGTCTTGCCGCCCGCTGGACCCGCGTAAAGTGCCAGTTCGATGCCAGGCGAGCCTCGGCGTCTCCCGAGGCGTGGTGACCGATGCGTACGACCAGCTGTCGGCCCAGGGCTTCCTGATCACCCGCGTGAAGGCGACCCCACTGGTCGGTGCGGTCGCAAGGCCGCCGGCGCCGGCGACGGCCAGGCCTCCGGCGCCTCCGCCCCGATTCGATCTCTCCCCGAGCACGCCGGAGATCGCCCTCTTCCCCGCGCGTGACTGGACGGAGGCACTGGTCGGAGCGATCCGAGCGGCACCGGTCTCCGCCCTCGGCTATGGCAGCCCGCGCGGTGAGCCCGCGCTCCGGGAGGTGCTCGCCGATCACCTGGGGCGCACCCGGGGCGTGGTCGCCGATCCGGAGCGGATCGTCATCCTCAACGGGGCCGCCCAGGGTGTCATCCTGCTGGCCCACGCGCTGAGCGGCGCGGGAGCCACGCGGGTCGCCGTGGAGGACCCGTCGCTGGTGAGCCAGCCGCACCGGTTGCGGATGAGCGGGCTGGAGGTGGCTGGCCAGCCGGTCGACGCCGAGGGCGTGACCCTGGACGGGCTCGCGGCCGACGCCGTGCTGGTCACCCCCGCCCACCAGTTCCCCACCGGAGCCGTCCTCAGCGGTCCGCGCCGCCGGGACCTGCTCACCTGGGCCCGGCAGCATGACGCGCTGATCGTCGAGGACGACTACGACGCGGAGTTCCGCTACGACCGGGAGCCGGTGCCGGCTCTGCAGGGCCTCGATCCCGACCGGGTCGCCTACCTCGGGACGGCCTCCAAGACCCTGGCGCCGGCGCTCCGGCTGGGATGGCTGCTGCTCCCCGCCCTCGCCGGCGAGGCGGAGGCGGTCAAGCACCTCCTCGACGTCTGCTCACCGGCGCTGGAGCAGCTCGCCCTGGCCCGCCTGCTGACCAGCGGTGCGTAGCGACCGGCACATCCGGCAGATGCGCGCCGTCTACCGGTGGCGCCGCGTTGCCCTGCTCCGGGCGGTGGAGCGGCACCTCCCCGGCCTGACCGTCGCCGGGGTCGTGGCGGGGATCCACGGCGTGGTCTGGCTGCCCGCGGGCGTCGACGACCGGCGGGTCGCCGCGGAGGCGGAATGGGAAGGGGTCCGCGTCGCCCCCATCTCCCAGTTCCGCATCGCGCGCCCCTCCCCTCCCGGCCTGGCGCTGGGTTACGGTCGGGTCACCGAGCCCGCCCTCGACGACGCCGTCGCGGCGCTGGCCCGGGCCGTGCGCCACGCCAGGAGCCATGCATGAACCTGCCCCCGTTTCGGATCGAGAGGTACTACGAGCGGTACGAGTTCACGACCCGGTACATGCTCTCCAGCAGCGACTGCGAGTCGCGATCGATCGGGGATCTGCTCGACCTCGAGCCGGACGCCCGTGACCGGATGCTGGGGCTGCGTCTCGGCTACACCGAGTCGGCGGGGGCGCCGGACCTGCGCCGGGCGATCGCCGCCACCTACGACACCATCGACCCCGACGAGGTGGTCGTCGCCACCTGCGCCGAGGAGGCGATCTTCCTCGTGTACCACGCGCTCCTCGGCCCGGGCGACCGCGCGCTCGTCGAGACCCCCTGCTACGAGTCGGCCCTGCAGCTCGCCCGGAGCACAGGTGCGGAGGTGGCCGAGTGGCACCGCGCCTTCGTGCAGGGCTGGGCGTACGACCTCGACGCGCTCGGCCGGCGGCTGACGCCGGGCACCCGCCTCCTCTACGTCAACCAGCCGCACAACCCGACCGGGACCCTGATGGGCGCTTCGACCTTCGAGAGCCTGATCGGGATGGTGCAGGAGCGGGGGATCCGGCTCTTCTCCGACGAGGTCTATCGCGGTCTCGAATACGCTCCCGGTGACCGCCTCCCCGCCGCCTGCGACCGCGACCGGCGAGCGGTCTCGCTGGGGAGCGTCTCCAAGAGCTACGGGCTCCCCGGACTGCGCATCGGCTGGATCGCCTCCCACGACGAGGCGCTGCGGCGGAGGGTGATCGACCTCAAGCACTACACGACGATCTGCGCCAGCGCTCCCAGCGAGGCGCTCGCCGCGCTCGCCCTGAGCCACGGGCCGGAACTGCTGGACCGCAACCGGGAGCTCGTCCGCGCCAACCTGGACCTCCTCGACGGCTTCCTCGCCCGCCACGCGGCGACCTTCGACTGGGTGCGCCCGCTGGCGGGCCCGATCGGCTTCCCGCGGGTGACCGGAGCCGGCGACGTCGACGCCCTCTGCGCGCGCCTCGCGGCGGCCGGGGTCCTCCTCCTCCCCGGGTCGGTGTACGAGGAACCCGACCACGTCCGGCTCGGCTTCGGCCGGGCCAACCTTCCGGAGGCGCTGGCCGTGCTCGAGACGGCGCTGGCGGGGAGCGCCTCAGGCCCCGCCGCCGGCGGCTGAGGGGCCGGCCTCGCGCGCCACCCGCTCCAGCCGGTCGCGGTACTCCGCCCACCACAGCGCATTCGACGTCGCCATGTTGTCCCGGTCGGCCCGCATCCCGACCGCACCGTCGATGAGCTCGCGGACGATGTCGGCGTGCCCGGCGTGCCGGTTGGTCTCGGCGACCATGTGGACCAGGATCCGGTGCAGCGTGACCTCGCTGCGCTCGTCCGGCCACCAGGGCACGTGCCCGATCGCCTCCAGCCCCAGCGCGTCGATGGTGGCGTCGGCGTGCGCCCACACCCTCTGGTACAGCCCCACGATCATCGCGCGCGGCTCGCTGGCGGTCGCCCACATGTCATCGTTCAGCGGAGCGTCCACCGCGAACCAGGGCAACGACTCGCCGAACGGCCGCCCGAAGGTCTCGCCGAAGTACCCGGCCTCGCAGCCGGCGAGGTGCTTGACCATGCCCAGCAGGTTGGTCCCGGTCGGCACCAGGGGGCGCCGGACGTCGTACTCCGACAGGCCGTCGAGCTTCCAGAGCATCACCTCGCGGGCCTGCTGGAGATAGCGGTGGAGCGTCGCCTTGGGATCGAGGTCGGGCATGGTGATCAGTCTCTCATTGGGGGAGGCGTCTGAGAAGACGGCTCCCGGCGACGTCGGCGGCGTGATGGCCGATCTGCGCTCAGCCCGTGCTCCACGCCGGAGGTGCGGATGAGGGTCACCGCGACCACGGCGAGCCACAGCTGGCAGACGACCACCAGAGCCCTCTCGACGAGGCCCGGCCAGATTCCGGTCAGCAACGCCAGGGCCAGCAGCCCGTATCCGGCGAGGGCCACGACCCCCGCCACCCGCAGCAGCCGGACGAGGGCGCTCCAGTGCGGCAGCGGGGTCAGCAGTCGCGCCAGCTGGAGGGGGGTGATCGCGAGCATCCAGAGGGCGGCTCCGCTCAGGATGGCATCAGTCAGGCCCCCGGCACTGAGCAGCTGGCTGGTCGCGGTGCATCCCGGAGCCGACAGCTGGCAGGGGATCTGCGGGAAGGAGTTGCCGAGGGCGAGGCCGGAGAGGCCGATGGCCCAGGGTGCGACCCGGACGGCTCCGGCCCACGCCGGGCGCAGGCCGAACACGGCGAAGCCGAAGATGCCGAGACCCCCGACGGCGAAGCAGACGACGGGGAACCAGGCATGCGGCGCGGTGGCCGCCTGCAGGTCGCTGACGGTGTCGGTCAGCGGGCTGTATCGCGGCCCCTGCCAGGTCTCGGCGACCACCCAGCCGGCCGCGAAGGCCACCTGCGCCAGCAGGCCGACGACTCCCCAGGTGAGTGCACCGCGCCGGCGCGGTTTCTCGAGTGCCGCGGTGGTCATCCCGGCCATCGGGTCATCCGGTGTCGCCGCCTCCTGCGGGCTCAGATCCAGCGGCGCACCCGGGCGCGGTACACCTCATACGCCGGGCCGAAGGCGCACAGCGAGGCCTCCTCGACGGGGATCACGAACCAGTTGACGTAGCCGACGGTGAGCGCCAGGAACAGGAGCGGCCAGGCGAGGATCAGCATCCCCTGCTCGCCGAGGTAGGCGAGCACCAGCCCCAGGTACATGGGGTTGCGGGTGAAGCGGTACGGGCCGGTGGTGACCAGACGGTTCGGGGCCTCGCCCGGGGTGGTGGTGGTCCTCAGCCGCTGGAAGATACCAGCCCCCATCCGGCGACCACGGCACCCGTGACGAAGAGCACAGCGCCCGCGATCATCACCAGCGGGGAGAGCGACGCGGAGGCCGAGCTCAGCGGGAGGAGGAACTGCACACCGACGCCGAGGAGGAAGGCGAGGACGAACACCCAGGGCACCGGCATGTGCAGGAAGGGCCGCCGCGTGGTCGCGGCGGGGCTCTCGAAGGTCTTGCTCACGGGGTCGTCTCCTCCGCCGGCGTCCGCCGGCCACCGGGCACACGCACCCGACCTGGCTTCTCGCCGTCCGCCCACCGCGGTCGCCGCGACCGGCGCCTCTCCCGCTCGCCGGCCTCGTGCTTGTCGAACTCCAGCCTCTCGAGGAGCCGGGTGAAGCTCACCACCTCGGCCGCGTCCCATCCGGCCACGAAGGATTCGAAACGGGTCACCCCCACCTCCTGAAGGCGCCTCACCTCCTCACGCCCGATCGGGGTCAGGGAGACCAGGCACGAACGGCGATCGGCGGGATCCTGGGCCACCGCCACCAACCCCTCCTCCTCCAGCGACTGCACGTGGCGGGTGACCAGCGAGGGGCTGACCTGAAGGGTCTCGGCGAGATCGGAGGGGTGCGCGCCTTCCCGGCCGAGGAGGGCCTGGAGGACCGACAGCCTGGCCGCGCCGGGGCTCTGGCGCCGGGCCCGGTCCAGCCCGGCATTGAGGGTGAAGAGGGCGACGACCATGCGCTCGACGTCGGCCCGGGTCGGTCTCATGCCCGGATGGTAGCATAATTGCTTTACAGAACCAATTATATCGCCAGGAAGCGGGAACCTCATCCACTCCCCGGCTCCTCGAGGTCAGAGCCGCGCGTCACCCGCTCACGCCGCGGAAGTCGCACCCCTGCCCGCCCGCCGTAGTGGCGGATGGACGAGACTGGAGAGTTTGGTGGTTTCGTGGGTCGAGTTGCTCACCTCGCCGTCGAGGCGACGGCCCCCGGTCGCGGCAGCCGGCGACCGCCACCCCTCCGAGCCCATGGCCCGGGTCAACGTCGGATCACGAAGCTTGGGATCGGAGGGGCAATCGGATCACCCGGGCGCCGGCGGCCGGGGCCATCTGGAAGCGACGGACATCGAGGAG
>Ga0187848_10000652_pt1 | contig 30994 bp, 28 predicted proteins | sample June2016WEW_4_40_FD_132424 | JGI IMG/M metagenome (GOLD analysis project Ga0187848, IMG submission 132424) | Peatland microbial communities from SPRUCE experiment site at the Marcell Experimental Forest, Minnesota, USA - June2016WEW_4_40 | ecosystem: Environmental > Terrestrial > Soil >... | reverse complement strand
GCCCCAAATGGCCCAGTGGAACGGCTGGTAGACGGCGTAGGTGGGCGTGCGTAGCAGCGGGCTGCCGAGTGCGGGCTGGTATTGGAAACGGGACGCGATGTACTGGGTCGCGAGCGAGCTGAAGAGGACGAGGACGATCAACCCCAACGTGCTCGCCACCCAGTTGTAGGAGCCCATGAAGCCGGGCTTGCTCGGCGTTCGATAGAGGTTCGGCTGCGGAGCGTTCATGGCCGTGCCTCCTCGATGTGGGCGGCGCAGATGCCGCCGGGATGAGTGGGGCGCCACTCGAGGACCAGGGCGCGCCCGCAGTCGGGGCAACGGATTTCGGAAGGGTCGTCGGTCTGGAAGTTCCGGCCGCAGATGCAGGTGAATTCGTAGATGGAGTGCGTTGGCATGGTTGGTCTCCGATGGGCCTCTTCAACGGCCCATGCCGCGGCCTTTGGCACGCTGATGAGCGTCGCGCACAGTGCCTTTCTGGTTTGAGTACGCGACGATGACGTTCTCGCCAACACCCGGCTGCGGCTCCAGCAAGTGCTTCATGTGAGCGACAGCCGAAACGGGCGAAAGCCGTTGAACCACGTGGAGGTCTGTCTCGCCGATGATCTCGCCTCGGTAATTGCCGCTCGCCGTCAGCGCAGTGCGCGTTTTCGCGTTTTCCCCGAGCGCCTGCGCTGCGAGTGCCTTCGCCGCCGCGAACGACTTTTGGAGATCGTCGCGGCTGGGAACTGCGACGCTTTCCGGCGCGACTCCAACTCGCGTACGCCGATCGCCGCTTGGCTCCTTGCCGTGCATCAATACGGTTTCGCTGCCAGGTTCGTAGCGAACCGTCTCGCGGGTGGACTCGCGTTCGGCGCTGGGCGCCACGGCCTGTTCGTCTTCTTTCATCTGCCGCGTTTCGTCGTCGAGTTCTGTCCTCTGTTGCTCAGGCTCGATCGAGTCCGGAGCGGCCTCAAGAGCTTCCGCCCTGGTCTTCTCGCGTTCGAGCGTGAGCAGATAATCGGCCGCAGCCGATGCATCGTGGGCCGCGCGAAAGATCTCGTTCTTGTCCTCGCGCAGCGCCTTGATCCACGACCCGACATAAGCGGCGTGGCTGGCCGGATCGTGTGGAATGCCGCGCTCCGCCGCCAGGAAAACGCTCGCCAGTTCCGCGCGCAGCTCCTCGCGAGCGTAGTTGACGTCGCCGAACCGGTAGGTATCCGTGAGCGTGGAACGGTTGAGACGGCTCTGGTGGCCAGTCCAGTGGGCCAGTTCGTGAAGCGCCGTCCCGTAGTAGCCCGGCGCGTCTTTGAACGCATTCCTCGGCGGCAGGTGGATGCTGTCGGTGCCGGGGCGATAGAACGCCTGGTCCGCCTGGTCGTGAATAACAGTCGCTCCCGAGTTTGCCAGGATGCGCTCACCGGCCTGAGCGGTTTCGAACGCGCTGTGCTGACGCGGCGTATAGGCGGGAATGCCGTCGATCTGCTTCGCGTTAAAAACGGTGTAGACGCGCCGAACCAAACGAGGCTGATCCTTGTCGGCGGCGACGCAGTCGTTTCGATCGCCGGTTCGCTCCGCCGCCGCCTTGGATTGCCAAAATTCGATCTGGGTGCCCTTCTCGCCTTGGCGGACCTGCCAGCCTTGCGCAGCGGCCTGCCGGTACGTCAACCAACGCGGGTCGTCGAACTCGCGGCGGATGGCCGTGGCCATCAGGTGGAGCGCATTGCCACCGTGATAGGCTCGACCGGTGGTGGGATTCTGGGGGATCCCCACGCCTTCCCACCGCTTCTGCCAAGGGGCGACGCCCTGTTCGAGCATTCGAACGATGGAATCCGTGACTTCCTGGCGAAAGTCGCGATTCTGTTGGGCTTTCGATTGGGCGGGCGAACTCATTGGCGTTCCTCCCCGCCCGGCTCAAGCGCCGTTTCGGTGTCGAATTCCGATTCCGGCAGTTCGTCTTCGAAGCCCGACTCGGTCAGCGGATCGGCTCCGAAATCCTCAACGTCCGGTTGCCGCTTCTGCGTTTCGTCGTGTTGCATATTCCCTCACCTTCTGTGAACGTCCTCACGAATCGAGTTGCAACGCCGCGCGTGCCGCTCACAGTAGGTAGGGCGTGGGGGGAGACAAATGAGACAGCGGCGTGAAGAACCAATAGAAAGGGCATTCAAGACGGGCGAAGACGCTCGGTGGGCAGGTCACACGGCCAGGGCCCTTCCTGCTGGGCCAGTGCATGAGTGGGTGACCAGAACGAAGCCGCTGGCGCGGCGGACGCTACGCGTGGAGCAAAAGGGCTCGATGGAACAACGGCCACACCCCTGCTCACGCCCATGCCGTCGAAGGCAAGATAACGCGTCGCCAAACCTCTGTCGAGATCACGAGCTACTCGGCTGTGGCACAATTGGCTTTGAGGGACGTCTGGGCGATCTTCAAAGTACGCCTCTTGGTTGCGGCCTGCCATCTCGCCGCGGATCTGGCCGGAGATTTCCGGCGGGAATACGGGGTATGACTATGACGACAGACGGCGCGAGAGCGTGGCTGATCACCGCCAGTCTTGCAGCAACGGGCGCCGCATTTGTGTTCTTCCTTGCAGCCCCTGCAATCGGTTATCCGCTGACGTGGGAACAGTCAATTCGCTTGTTTGAGATCGTTCTTCCGGTTTTCGTTGGGTACTTGGGTGCCGCAGTTCACTTTGTGTTCAAAATACCGCGGGATACCAACCAGCCCCAATTGCCCGTATCACCCCTGTTTGGACTCTTGGTGAGAGGTCCGTTTATCCTCTTTGTATTTGCGTGCATTACGTCCCTATGGGTGTTTGGTTTCTCAAACAGGGCTGAAGCACCTCCCGGGCAGGGCATGAACGTCGATACGTTGGCTTGGGCTTTCTCGGCAGCCTTAAGCCTTTTGGCGGTTACCACCACCGTGGTTGTCACATCCCTCTTCGCCAACAAGGCTAGAAACACAACGCGCACTGGAGAGCGGAAACGCAAGATACATGGCCCGTCATCGGCGTAACGAGGCAACATTGACCATAAGTAAGCGACTTGCCCGATTGGCGTCCATTATCAGTGCCTTGCTTCTGTTCGCAGCCTGGGGGCGCGCGCCTCGGCGAGATCGCTTTGAACTTCCCCCCTCATGGACTGGCAGCTATGCGGAGGGGGCCGCGAGGAAGTTCGCAGAGGTCGCCAACGCGCCGGCTCCCGCCGCTGACCAGCCAGAGGCATGTTCACTCGAGAAAGATAGTTTTTACCGGTGCTTCGTTGGCTCCCCCCGTGGCCGCTACGTAGCGCCCTTCCCCGTAGCCGTGCCTTACGTGCACCGCAAGGAGCCAGCGGGTTGGTTTGGCCTCCCGGTTCACCTTGACCTCGCCTGGGCCCCAATTCAGAGCGTAAAAGATGGAAAGTTCGTCTATGCTGGCCTGCAGCGCGATGCTTATTCACACCGCCTGTTTGACTGCGCGGGTCCCGTCTGTAGCGTGATCGTGCGTGCTTTTGCCGACTCTGCCGTCGGTAGAGAAACGATGCTAGCGTCCTGCCTGGTTACAGTCGTCGGCGGTGGAGACGGAGCTCCGTATGATTGCGGCCCGGTTGCTGTTGACGGAAACGGACGAGTCTGGATAATAATCGTCGCCGGGTATGAACGAGTTCTGTTTGCACCACCGATGACGACTTTCGATATGAGGGTCGCAAGCGCCAAGAGGCTGACCATCGTTTCGGTTTTGCGCGCTGCAAAGCAGGCGATTGAGGCAAAACCATTCCTGCTCCGCACGGAGGTCTACCCCGCAACCGTGGTCGGTGAGCGCGAGTATGCGGCATCGAAGATTCTCCCGGGCTGGCGCGAGCGGGTGTACCTTCGAGTCGACGCAGCCGAGGGTGTGTGTCAGAGTCCGAGGACGCCTGTCTTTTGCACCTATCTTAAAGTTTCCATAGAGGTGTACTTGAGCCGGCAGAACACGACGCGCGAAATCGATTGGCATCTACCCGAGGCAGCGCAAAGGAACGCGTACGCCGACAGCCTTCGGGAGAGTCTCAGACTGCAGCTAGGCCTGAGCTGTGATCAACCGACATGGATTGATTCACGAACCCTGGGCTGCGGCGTTGCTAAGGACGAGGGATACCTTAGAGATTCTGTCGTACCCCAGTACCCCCCTCTGGATCCGACGACGGGGAAATGGGGTCGGTAGCGGCTGACGACATTCGCTATTTTCGGACGCTCTTTTCCAGTAGCAAGCTAGCGAGCGTTGCGCACCCAGCATGACTGCGCGGCTCTCTTTGGCGGTTGGCCACATCCCCATCTCGCGGGTGGCGCGGTCCGGTGGGCCGCCCCTTCCGGTGCGGAAGCCCGAGGCGTGCGCCAGCCGCCCGAATTGGAAGTTCCGAAGTGCCAACTAAACAGCCGCTGCGACTACCATAGAACGTTAGTGCTTCTTCGTTAATCGCGACCTCCTGGTGTCCCGCGGCCGCGGGGCCACGATGCGCTTCGGACCTGATGCCTTCCGATATAGGCGGGGCTTCTCTTTAGGCGTGATATGCGGCAATGTTACGAAGTCCGCCATACAGAACCTCGCTGTGCTCTTGATTGACATCAAGCGAGGTGGGGTACCCCTCGGCCTGCCAACCCTGGAATCCCATTCTTCGCTTTTGCTAATCCCGTATCAAGCACCGGGCCGGCCGCCGCGACTGGGAAGCCAAATGGTGTGGAGGTTGTGCTGGTATATGAATGGCATTGCGGACTCTGGCCGACGGCGGTCCCTACATAAGGGGGAGGGCTGGGGTGGCAGGAACCCACAGGGACACGTGCGGTCGAGGCCCGCTTGGCCAAAGCACAACCGCCGCGGCGTGGATTGAATGGAACCTGGAGTTCGGGTTCATCGTGCGGGCGCTTGAGGAAGGTGACCAGGGCTCGGCACAAGATACGGGATGAACGACAACGCGAGAATGCACGCGAGCGTGAGCGCCGTGACCACTATCCACGCGCGGGGCCACCTTAGGACAAACCCAACCCCCAACACAATCATAAACGCCATGGGCTGTAAGATCCCAAGCAGATTCTGTGTCAGGGTCTTGTCTGAAAGCTGCGTCCCGCCGCCGACAACCGCGACGAATATCAGCGCCCAGCCCAGTATTGGTTGCCATGTGCTCCTTGTCCTCGGGGCTTCTGCCACCTCCTTAGCCCCTCCTAGTGCCATCCCGCACCCACCGCAGAACTTGCTCGAGTTCGAAACAACCGCTCCGCATTGCGAACATAACTCCGGCGGATCATGGGTCTGTCCAGTGAGGTCGTGTCTGACGGGAAGCGAAGCGAGGGGAGGAGGTGTCACGATAAGTTCTGCATCTCGTGGAAGATCCGTATGGCTCCGGACGGAGGCACCTAGAACCATACCTGTTGTCCCGTCGGGCAAAGTCACCGTGACCCATTCCCGCCCGTCCATCTCCGACACAGCACCAAGTTGAATCTCCATCCCCTGAGCCAAGTGGCGCGAAACAGAATTCACGTCCCTTTCAGAAAAGACAGCCAGTGTATTATCAATCGTCTTAGCTCTTCGATTCGACAGAGCACTCATGGGCAAGCCTCCCTCATCATCGTCAGCGCCTAGCCAAGATTTCCGCCCGGAAAACCAACAGTTGAGTATCGCCGATTATAGCGCCGGAATCAACGTAGTACGCGCAGTTTCTCGTTTTGCTCGAACCTGCACCAACCGAAGCCAGCTATTTGGGTCTGAATTGTCAGAAGCTCTTCATTCCGAATCCCATGGGTCCACGGCGTAGTCGCTGCTGGCGAAGCTCCAAGTTTCACCATCGCCAACTCTGCAAGGGATCACCTGCCCGATTTGTTCCCATTTCGGGTTGCGCTTGGGTCACCCGATGTTATCGTCCCCGCGTGCGAACGTTCTCGACGCATGCAAGACCTTGATGAAACCGCAAGAACAACCGCTCTCCGACTTTCACGGTGCGGTCTAGAGAGCGGGAGGGCACAACAAAGAAGCTGTTCGCCGCCGCCGCAAAAGCGACGTGCGCCCCGTCTTTGGCGACAACCTTGGCGCCAAACTGCCCTGTTTGCGGCGCTGGGCGCTCGGTGATCGGCATTTCTCGAATGGCGGTCCCCGATGTGCGCATGTGCGCCGCGGCCAACTTCGCGACTTCCTCGCGGCTTCGCGCTGCTGGTGGTGCTGTTCGTTCGAGATCCGGATCGTCTTTGTCCGGTACCGGCGCCGCGCCTTGTTGGTCGCCTTTGTCGAGGTCCAAGAGAGAATTGATCTCGGCCTGGCGGGCGAGGAGTTGCTTGAGTCGCTCCTCGTGCTCAAATGGGCGATTCGCCTGCGTCTGGTAGTCGGCCAGTTCTTTCTCAATGCGGGCGACGCGGTTTCGCTGATCGTCGGCGAGCTTGTACAGGTACCGCAACGTGTGCTCGATGCTCTGCACCGTGCCAACCGGATTTGCGGCGTTCAGATTCGCGGAGTACGTCGCCTGTCCGCGAACGAACAGGTCTGGGATGCGCTCGTCCTGCTGGACCAGCCCGAATCCGTCGGCCTTCCCCCTGCTGAATATCTCGAAGCCCCGGAAAAAGGCGCGCGGCTGCATGGTTTGGTCGTCACGCCAAGACAAGACCGCAAAGGTCAGCGCCTTAGCCGCTTCTTCACGCGCGCCTTTGCCGGAGAAGACGCGATTGCCGACCTTCATGGTGAACTCGTCGGAATCGTTCGCATTCCTGGTTGCGATGTCGGCCTCGATGCGAGCCAGGTGCTGCTTCGCTTCCGTGATCTGACGCGGGAGGTCCTGAATTTGCCAGCGGATGTGACGCTGCTGGCTGCCGTAAACGGCGCGCAGCTGGTCCAGCTTGCGGACCTCCGTATCGATCTTGATCTTCTCGACGACGGCGGGGTTGCCGGACGCGATGGCCTTGATCTCAGCATAGGTGAGTGCGCCGCCTTCCAAATCCTCCGCCGCGCGCACGGTCGTTTCTCCCCGCATCACCTGCTGGATGAAGCGGGCCTTGGTTTCCAGGGTCTGCCACATGTACGCGTCGAACGAACCTTCCGTGACGTAGCGGAAGATTTGCACCTGCTTGTTCGCGTTGCCCTGGCGCAATATACGGCCTTCGCGTTGCTCGATGTCGCGCGGACGCCACGGCGCGTCCAGGTGATGGAGCGCCACGAGCCGGCGCTGAACGTTGGTGCCGGCGCCCATCTTCTCGGTCGATCCGAGCAACACGCGAACGCGCCCGGCGTTGACGGCATCGAAGAGGAGTTTCTTGGCGGTGTCGGTCTCGGCATCGTGGATGAACGCGATCTCGCCGGCGGCGATACCTGCTTTGACGAGCTTCGAGCGAATATCCTCGTAGACGTTGAAGCGGTCGGGATCGGGCGTGGAAAGGTCGCTGAAGACAAGCTGGGTCGAGCGTTCGGCATGGGTCGCCTGCCAGAGGTTGACGATGCGGGAAACGGCGAGGTTGATCTTGGTCTCCGCTGCTGGCTCCGCGCAAGGATCGACGAGCCGCATGTCGAGCGCCGCCTTCCGGCCTTCGCCGGTGATCTTCAGCATGTTGTCGACTGACGGGTCCACGCGCTCCCGCTTCAGCCGCTCCGCCCGTTCCGTCAGCGTTCGGATGAACTCCTTCAGTTCCGGGCTGGCGGGCGCCGAGGCGATCGCCGGCTTCCCGTTTGCGAGCTCGGGGCGCGGCAGGTTGAGCATGTCCGCCGTCTGCACGTCGGCTACGGTGCGGAACACGGAGAGCAGTTCGGGGAGATTGATGAATTTGGCGAACCGGGTGTGCATGCGGTATCCCGATCCGTCCGGCGCGAGTTCGAGCGACGTCACCGATTCGGCGAAGTTCGCGGCCCACGAATCAAAGTGCCCCACGTTGCGCTCGGCCAGCATCTCCGGCGCGAGGTAGCGCAGCATCGTGTACATCTCGGCAAGCGTGTTGGAAATCGGCGTGCCCGTGGCGAAGACAACACCGCGGCCCCGGCTGCGCTCCTGGAGATAGCTAATCTTCAGGAACATGTCGAACGCGCGGTTGCTGTCGGAGTTTGGCAAGCCAGCGATCCGGCTCATCTTCGTGACGTAGCCGAGGTTCTTATACAAGTCGGCCTCATCGACGAAGAGCTGATCGATGCCCAACTCTTCGAACGTCATGGTCCGGTCTTTCGACTCGCGGTCGGCCCGCTTCTTGAGCCTGGCGACCAGGCGTTTCTTGGCCTTTTCCAGCTCCTTCACGATGCGGCGGTTGTCGTCCTTGGACTCTCTGGCCAAGCCGATTTCGGTGTCGAGTTCCGCGACCTGCTTTTCGACGAAGCGATTGAAGTACTCATCGGATACCGGGAGGAACTCGAACGATCGGTGGGAGACGATGACGGCGTCGTAGTTGCCAGTAGCGATGCGGGCCATCGCCTGCTGGCGGTTGCCAGTCTCGAAGTGCTCCTTGCCGGCAACAAAAAGACGGGCCTGTGGGTAGAGCTTCAGGAACTCGGCGCCCCACTGGTCCACCAGGTGATTCGGCACTACAAACATGGGCTTCTTCGCCAAGTCGAGGCGCCGGAGTTCCATCGCGGCGGCGGTCATGGTCCACGTTTTTCCGGCACCCACGACGTGTGCCAGCAACGGGCTGCCACCTTGGAGGATGCGCCAGACGGCGTCCTTCTGGTGCGGCGCGAGGTCGCCATCGCGCAGGGAGGTGCGCACCATTCCGGGCATGGTGAGGTGCGAGCCATCGAATTCGCGCAGCCGCAGGTTGTTGAAGCGGAGGTTGTACTCCTTAGCCAGCCGTTCCGAACGCTCGCGGTCTTCCCACACCCAGTCGTGAAAGCGATCCTTCAACTGCTGCTGCTTTTCGCGGGCGGCGATGGTTTCCGCCTGATTCACCGTGCGGCTCCCGTCCTCGTGCTCGTCGTAGGCTGTCGGCGTGCGCCCGTTCAGCGATTGATCGATCAGTTCGGACGCGCGGAAGCGGGCCGTGCCGTGCGTCGTGGTGTTGTTCACGACGTACTTTGCACGGTAATCGAGCTCGACTGTCCAGGTCGCGATGATGCCGGCGTAACCGATCTTGGCGTCGGAGCGAGGGATGTCCAACGTCTCGGCAACGAAGTCGCGGATATCGGACGGCGGAATCCACGACGAGCCGAGGCGCGCTTCGATCTCGCCGGGTTCGAGGTCTTTCGGCTGCACTGCCTGCAATGCCTCGACGTTGCGTCGATGGGCGGGGTCGAGCTGCGCGGCGGCCTGCGCGGCAGAGAGCTTCGCCCGTACATTACCGCTCAGGTACCGGTCGGCGGTTTCCCACGCTCCGCCTTCGGGATTCCGGTAGGCGAGAGATCCAAGTTCGTTCTGCAACTCGGACGCGCGCCTTCCGGTAAGCGATTCCATGCGCGGCCAATTGATTTCGCCGGTCTCGTTGAGCGATACCAGCAACGCCTCCGACGCGGTTTCGACACGCTCCACCGGGCGGTATCGCTCCAGCGTGCGGCGTTCGAAGATGGCGGTTTTGGTGGCGCGCTTTGTTTCCGGATCGAAATCCTCGAGCGATACCAGAAGGGGCAAGTCCGGGCCGTCCGAGAATGCTCTCACGTTCTCTCTGGCATTGAGCGGGCCAAAGCGGGAAACGAAGTAATCGTAAGTCCGGTTGAGATGACGCCGTGCCTCGACGATGGCTTCGTCGGAGGCGTCGGAAAGTTGGGTGCGGAAAACCTCTCGCACAGCGTCGCGCACTTGGAGCATTCCGCGAATCCTCGCGCGGACTGAGGCGGGCAGGGTCAACGGCTCAAACACATCGCCGCGGCGGACGACAATCTCGCCGTTGTGGTCAGCGAACCCGCCTTCCTTGACCGCACCTGCCGCCGGCACCTGTTCGAAACTCGCGCGCAAGATGGGCTCGCGGCTGTTCCAGTTCTTGTACACGGCGGCCGGGAGGTGTGCAATGGCTCGCGCGAGGTCGGCGGGCTCCAGGTCTCCGATGAGCGCCGGAGACATTCCGTACCGCGCTGATTCCAGCTCCATGCGGCCCAGCATCATCTCCGGGTGGCGGGCAAAGTACTCATTGACCTGCACCGGACCGTTAGCGCTTTCGATGGATCTCAAGTCGGTCCAACTCTCGCCGGGCTCCATCTCCGGCGTCCGCTTCTGAAGGAAGAGAATGTCGGTTGTCACTTCAGTGCCAGCGTTCGCTTTGAACGTGGTGTTGGGCAGGCGCACGGCGCCGAGCAGGACGGCCCCTTCCGCCAGATGGCGCCGCACGGCGCTGTCCTGCTCGTCCATGGTGTACCGGCTGGTGATGAGCGCCAGGACTCCGCTAGGTCGAACGACATCGAGGCATTTCCCGAGGAAGTAATTGTGGATCGATTGTGTAAGATGCGGCATTCGGCGGTACGCAGGGTCGTACACGGGATAGTTGCCGAATGGGATGTTCCCGATTGCTGCGTCGAAGAAGTCCTTGGGCAGCGGCGTGTCTTCGAACCCCTTGGCATTAACGTTGGAGTCCGGGTAGAGCTTGGCGGCGATGCGGGCGGAGATGGAATCCAGCTCGACGCCCGTGCGCTTCGTTGCTGGATACAGGCCTTCGGGCATCATGCCAAAGAAATGGCCGACGCCCATCGACGGTTCGAGGATGCGCGCGCCGGGCTGCAATCCGAAACGTTCCATCGCCTGCCAGATGGCCTGGATGACTTCAGGCGACGTGTAATGGGCGTTAGGTGTCGACGCTCGCGCCGATGCATACTCCTCGGCGTTCAACATATCCTTCAGCTCGGTTGCCACGCTCTGCCACTCGCGCGGCGGGTGCGGCTCAAATGCGTTCGGCATTGCGCCCCAGCCCGTGTACTTCACGAGCACGGCCTTGTCCTCCGCTGTGGCGGCGCGGTTCTCGGCTTCGATAGTTTTCAGCGTTCGAATGGCGGCGAGATTGGCTTGGGCTTTCTGCTTGAGACTGCCTTCGCCGATGCCGTGGGCAGGCGTTATGCGGAGATCGTTGGCAAGGGTTGATTCGGGTCCAGCGTCGCCGGATCGAACGACAGTTCCGGCTGGTCCTCCTCGTCCGGAAGAAACGCCCACTCCCGCGTCGCGATCTCCCAGGCGAACTGGTAGTCCATCTTCTGGACCACCATCAATTCGTAGAGCAGGTTCCCCGTCAACTCCTGCGCCGCGTATACCGCTTGCTGGAGCTGACCCGCTTGCTCCAGCGCTGCGACCATTTTGGGCCGGTGACGTTTCCAGTGTTCCAGAATCTTGTGTCCGAGCGGGCTTGGGACTATCGTTTCGGCCATCGATGGACTCCTCTTTTGAATTATCGACTAATTCGTTCTCGATCAGCTCTGGGAATAGACTGAGTTGGACACTGCCGAGCCTATTGGCGAGTTGCACGAAGACACGCTTTCCGTGAGCGTCCCTCGCAAGGCCCGTTGGCGCAAGGCGTGGTGCTCACACCGTATTCAATTGGTAGGGCGCCGGCGGCGACACAAGAGACAGAAAAAGTGGAAGGCTGCCCGATTCCAGAAGCGCGCCTATCAGCGGTCGATTGGTGCCAGCACGCTGGCGCACCGTTGGTACCGTTTCGTATCCCGCCCGTCGTACTGCGATCTGCCATTAACGCGCTCGCCCAGTATTTGGATCGTGCCGCCTCCTCTGGACTGCCCTTCTCGCGTTGTCAGTCGCGGCGCGGTATCTCCCGAGCCATCCAGACCAGGCCTGCTCCGGTTGAGGAGATCGGAGTTGTCGGCTCTCGGCGCCGACAAGGGTTCGGAAATGGACCTTGTTTCGTAGCAAGCGCTCGGCGTCGCCGAGATCGGCGATTTCTGTGAGCGGACGGCCATCAGTGCCGAATAAGCGGCGGAAGCGCACGAATGAGTTCGGGCGCATTTTTCCCGCTGCCCAGGCAGCGGCCACCTCGGGCGTGTGATAGATGAAATGAACCTTGGCGTCGGTGCCTTCCAGCAGCATGTACTGGCGGCCAGAGTCCTCTTCACCGTGTGTGAGCACTCTGCCATCGAGTGCCGGAGTGCGTCGCGGGTTGGTCACGACGAGCGGAAGCCGCTCGTCGGAAATGAGCGCGCCGTGAACGTGAAGGAGCCGTTGGCGGTCCTGCGCTTTTTGCATGGCGCGCAAAACCGCGCCGAAGTCGCGTCTGACGCGCCATTCGTTCGGCCCGGCAGAATCCGCCAGCCCCATCTTCTGAAGGTGAATCAGCCGTTGAACAATATGGCGTTGGCGGGCGCGCGCGAACTCAGGCACCTCCGGATTGGGCGCGCTTGGCGCAAACGCGAAACTGGACCCGACGGAGAGCGCCGACTCCGGCGCCTGGCTGGTGCGGCCGATGATTCGATCCAGCGAAGTGAACCGGTGCTGAGTCACTTCCCGCCGTTCAGCCTCGACGGCGTCGAGTTGAGTGCGGTGCCCGAGTTGACTGGTGCACAGGTGCTCAGCCGCTTCGCGAATGCCGGATTTGATGTACGCCGGTTTGAATCGTAACGAATCGCCGCCGCTCATTCCCCGCACCGCCACGTGGACGTGGGGATGCTCCGTGTTGAAGTGCGCCACAGCGCACCATTCCAGTTGCTTGGAAAGATCGATCTCCATCTGCGTGGTCAACTCGCGTGTCAGCCGCACCAAATCGACGCGCTCGCCGAATTCGGGAGACAGGATCATCTTGAAGATGCGTTGGTCCCCGGCTGCCTGCCATCTATCAAGCGTGGCGGCAACGTCGACCGCGTCGGCCGTCTCGTTAAAACCGGCGGCGGTCTCCTGTTTCTGTGTCGCACCCTCACGACCGATGTACTTGCCGTGCGCTCGCCATTGGCCGGAGATGCGATTCGGGGAATATGTCACGCGAACCGCGCATCTCTGGCGGAAAGGCCTTCCGGGCGTTCCGCCGCCCATGCCGCGACCAGCGCCCAATCGACGCGAGGCTCGCGCATAGTGCATCACTGTCTTGAATGCGGCTGACCACGTGCGCGCCGGCTTCCCCTGTTTCTTGACCTTCGGCGCCTGCGGACGAAGCCGGAACTCGCGCTCATCGTTCGACACGGTCGGTCAACCCCAGAAATGTCCTGCCTGCCTCGCCGCTCAGGCTGCTCCCGGCGCTCTTGAGAAAACGGTCGTAGCGCGCCTTGGCTCGCGCAATCGCCTGCTGGTAAGCGTCGCCGGTGGGCTCCGGCACGCAGGTCAGCAAGGTCTTGGCGAGCGTATCCACCAAGGCAAATAGGGCTTGAACGCCGGTCTCAACCCGACGAACCTCGCTCACGACTCGTTCCAAGCCAGCCGCCGCACGGTCCTCGGCCTGCTGGCTTGCGCCTCCTCGATGGCGGATTTCGTTTTCAATCGCCGTGCGGATGAAGGCGCTGGCGGAACGAAAGCCGCGGTCGCGAGCGGTCTTTGCGATTCTCTCGTCCAGCTCTTTGCCGCAGCGAATGGTGCGTGGATTCATCTTCGTGGTCTCCCTAAATGGAAGGCCACGGTGACAGTATTTTGAGACAGCGGAACGCCTGTATTCGGTACGTATTACGGCGGGTCGTCCAACGAATACGGCTCAAAGACCCCTGGTGCCAGCACTTACCAGCGAAGCCGGCATAGGCGCGTAAGCGCCGTCCTTTATGTTCCACTACCCGATGTTTTGGTCAGCATGATGGGGGCTGGCTGTTACAGTCTGTTACTTCCTGTTACCTGGCACGGTTTTGGAGGCATTTTCGTGCCCCGCCTGTTACCGGCTGTACTCAAACGGTTACTTTCAGTACACAAATTGTTCTCGGGCCTGTCTCAAAGTGCTTTTCCGGCGCCCTCCCCTTTGAGAACGGAATGAGTCCTGATGGAGGCGAGAAACGGGCCAACAACTCCCTGCGGCACCTGGCCGAACTGCCGGGGTTGCCGCCCGCGACGGCTGCGGGAAAAGTGCTGTGGGCCTGGCCGCAGATTTCGGCGGCCTTGGAACGTGGTTGGCGGCTGTGCGATGTGTGGTCGGCCTTGCGGAAGGACGGTATCGAGATGCCGTACGTGCATTTCCGGGTTTACGTGTACCGCATCCGCCAAAGGCTCGCGCGGAAAGCGACTGCGGGAGCGAGGCCCAGCCTGGCCGCGCAGCCGGCTCCGGTCGCTCCAGCCAAGCCCGCGCCGCCTCCAGCCGTCACGGACCCATACGCCTCGGCTCGGGAACAGCGGAAGCGGAAACGGGAATCCGGGTTCGAGTACGACCCCTTCTCCAACAACAAAAACCTACTGGAATGAAAGGAACACGCATGAGCAATTCTGAAACAACAGCAACTAACAGCGTGCATTTCGTCCTTCAAGGCAAAGGCGGCGTCGGTAAGAGCTTCATCGCCGCCATCCTTGCACAATATTTCCGGGCGGCCGGCTGGGCGATTCACTGCTTTGACACCGACCCGGTCAACGCCACTTTCGCCCAGTACCAAGGGCTCGGCGCAGATCATCTCAACGTGCTGAAACGTGGGAGGATCAACGAGAAGCAGTTCGACGCCCTGGTTGAGCGGCTTTGCAGCGAGCCCGGCGTGTGCGTCGTGGACACCGGCGCAACCACCTTCGTTCCGCTGTGGAACTACATGCTCGAAAACGAAATCATCAGGTTCCTGGCCGCGCACAACCGCCACGCCTATATTCACTCGGTTGTCACCGGGGGCCAGGCGATGGGCGACACGCTCAACGGCTTCGCGAAGGTTGCGGAGACCAGCGGAGGAAGGAACATCGTAGTGTGGCTCAACGAGTACTTCGGTGAGACCAACGGCAAGGACGGTCGGCCGTTCGACGAACTGCAGGTGGCTCGGGATCACGCTGCGAGGGTCCTCGGCACCGTTACGATCCGCGAGCGCAACCACCACACGTTTGGCGACGACGTGAAAGAGATGCTGCAACGGCGCCTCACATTCGACGCGGCGATTCAGAGCGAGGACTTCTCGCTCGTCTCGAAGCAGCGGCTGGAAATCATCCGCCGTGACCTGTTCGACCAACTCGACAGCCTGGTGCTGGTGTAGCCAATGGCCGAGAAACAACCCGCACCAGACATCGACCGCCTGATCGCCGCCGTCGCGGCCAGGCACCACGTCCTGCTGAAGCCGAACGATGCGGCGTTCGCCCTGGTGACGCTGAACCAGTTGGTACTCGAGGATTCGATCAAAGAACTCGCCGGCCATATTCGCGCTTCGACGTCGGAATTCGTGTCGAGCTTCGAGCGGGTCCAAGAGCATGCCGGAGCGGCGCTGGCAAAGACCCACCGCCAGATCAACGTCGAGCTGCACGCCGAGATCGAAAAGTGCATCGTGAAGCTGACATCCACGGCGTCGAGTGGGCAGGCGCCCTGCGATTGGAAGATCGCCCTTCTCGTGTTTGCTGCGGGAATTGCGATGGGCATAGCCCTGCATTGGGTCCGATGAAAGAGGCTCCGCGATGCTGCCCCAGTTGCCGCCCTGATACCGAGTCCGGGGAGCATTCCGGCCCAGCGCCTCCGAATGCTGACCGGGGGGCTGGTGTTCTGGAAGTGGCAGCGGGCCATCATTCGGCTGAACCCCACGGTGAGCCCACAAGCGGATGGCCATCCACCGCGCAATTCCGAGCCATGACCTGCACGATGTGTTGTGCTACAACTTACATCTGGGAGGTCGATTAGAGTGCTGGCACGGCCTCGTCGGCTTAAATCGCGTCAATCCGCTGCATCCAGCTCCAAACGGCGGCGCCCCAGCGTAGCGGTGCTCCTTAGCGGAGGCATAGATTCGTCAACCTGCCTCGCGTTCTATTTGTCCGAGCGAATGTCAGCTCAGGGCATCTTTGTTGATTATGGACAAGCTTCCGCGAAGCGTGAGTCCCGCGCGGCGCGGCTGATCGCCGGTCACTATGGCGTGCCTTTGATCCGACTGGCCTGGTCAGGTCGTACCGAGAAGGGCGGTGGATTGATTCGTGCCAGAAATGCTTTTCTCGTCATGGGTGCACTCATGGAGTTGCCGGACCAGATTTCACTGCTCGCTCTCGGCGTTCATGCCGGAACTCCGTATGTCGACTGTCGGCCTTCCTTTCTTTCCACGATTCAGGCTGTGATTGACCAATATGAGCTCGGTGCCGTGCGGGTTACCGCCCCCTTCGTAGATTGGACTAAATTCGACATCTGGCAACTCTCCAAACAACTGAACGTACCGACCAATCTGACCTACAGTTGCGAACTCGGTCTTGCTCAGCCCTGCGGGCGATGTGATTCCTGTGCAGACGTGGAGGCCCTGATTGCTAGCACGAAGGAGTAATCTGAGACTCAAGAATGGCACGACGGTCGCGCTTCCAATGCTCGTTCCGTCGTTCTCCAGCAAAGGGTTTGGATTGGCGCGGGAGGTGGGGCAAAAGAAATCGTATTCTAGAGTGTCCGCATACTTGGATCTCATCCATCCGTACCTCAACACATCCTTTCTCTTGAGTGGATATGATCTCCATTTTGGCCATCTGAAGAACACCACGACTTCGTATCATTCGGCGGCGCTCGTCTTTATCGACAGCGGCGGATACGAGCTGTCTCCTGACTATGACTCCTCCGAGCCTAGGGTTTACGACCACGAGCCGTCGAGTTTTACCGTCGCTGATTACGCGAAGGTTCTCCAACATCTTCCACAGGGACAATTCATCGTCGCCAATTTCGACCACACGGCCAAGGGGAATCCCGTGGAGGTCCAAATCCAGGTAGCGCAGAAGTTTTTCGCGGGTCAGTCACGCTTTCTCAACAACTTCATCATCAAATCCTCCGGCAAACGCGCGGCGTATCTTGATACGAATGCAGTCGTCGCGAATGTCGCCAAATGTAGAGGCTTCAACGTGCTTGGCTTTACGGAGAAAGAGCTTGGAAACAACCTCATTGACAGGCTTCGCACTATCGCAAAGATCCGCGCCGCAATGGACAGGGAGGACGTCGCGTTACCGATTCACATTTGGGGTGGTCTAGATCCGCTCCTCACACCGCTCTACTTTTTTGCCGGGGCGGAAATCTTTGATGGCGTATCTTGGATGCGCTATGCGTACTGGGACGGCTTGGCGGTTTCTCGCGAGTCCTATGCGATACTCGGCAAAGGCATCGAAACGCCTCAAGATCACGCTTCTGCGTTAACGCTAAATGAGAATATTACCGTGCTGCAGAAGCTGACGACGTCGTTTCAGCAGTTCGTCGACGGGGCCGGAAAGGACTTCGACATGTTTGAACCGCGTGCGGGTGTGCTCAGTCGGGCATACAAGACGATGCTCACCCGCATTCCAGAGATGAAGGGAGAACAGTAATGGGGGGAAGTGGCGGTGGCGGTGGGTACTATCCGACGCGCCAGAGCATAGAAGGTCTTCAAAGACTTATTGAAGACGCGCGCAAGCAGGTAAGCACTGAAAGGTTGGATGCCGACATCAACGCGTATCTTCGCGCCTTGCTCGCGACGACCAGTCAAAGGGATGCCGCCGAAGTTAATCAGCGCCTCGACGCGATTGGGGAGACGCTGAGTGACCAAGTCGAAATAGATCGGTTTTTGATGGGCGGATCGGTAGCAAAACATACGTTCGTCGATGGGCTAAGCGATATCGATGCCTTAGTGGCCCTCAAGGGGAAGGACGCGAAGCGCGAATCCCCTCACCATCTTCTGGAACAATTCGAGAATCTTCTCAGAAGCCAACTGTCGATGGAAAAGGTGGCCGGAGTCAGGACCGGGAAGTTGGCTGCCACAGTAACATATCGCGACGGCCTCGAAATTCAGTTACTGCCCGCCATACGGTCTGGCCGAACCGTGTCCATCCCGAATGCGTCTGGCCAGGGGTGGAACGAGACTAAGCCGATGGCGTTTCAGCGCATCTTGACGAAGCAAAATGAAAAGCTGAATGGCGTCTTGGTACCGGCAATCAAGTTGGCAAAGTCCATCATCGCGGAGTTCCCTGAGCAGAAGCAGATGATCGGATACCACATTGAGGCGCTGGCGGTCGACGCCGCCAAATCCTATGACGGTCCGGCGACTCCCAAAGCTGTTCTGATGCACTTGTTTTCGCATGCGGCAGACCGGGTGCTGCGACCAATAACCGACGTGACTGAGCAATCGAGGACCGTGGACGGATATCTCGGGCCAACTCAAAGCGGGCGGCGAAAAGTCGTCGCGGACGCACTCGCGACGGTGGCGCGCAGACTTGCTACCGCTGACTCGCTCGATAAGTGGAAATCGGTAGTTGAGGGGTGATGTGATGTCTGCGGACACGGAGTTGACGCGGCAGTACCGAGTCGCTCGGCAGAGCTTAGCGATGCACACGATGCTCCGGGACCGCTTCACCCGGCTTGCAACCGCGATGGACGTTGTGATACTGACCTGTTCGGTCATAATCTGCGCGGTTACGTTTGCGCGTGACGATCTTTTTGCGAGATTTGGGTTGTCGGCGAGCGCCATGAGGGACCTCGTCGGCGCCGCGTCCGCGGCGGTGTTCATTTTGTCGGTCATTGCACTCAGGGTCGACTGGAAATCTTGCTCAGCCAACCATCACGAGGCCGTACGGAAGTTGACTTGGCTCGTAGCGCAGTACCGCAGCGCAAAGCTGGGTGCGGATGCGTGGCTGCCTGCACGGACAGAAGAATTGCAGAGGCTGTACTGGGAGACGATGGACAATGTAGTGCCGATCCCCTCCCGACGGTTCGCTAAGCTCAAAGCCCGATACCTTCGGGGCGTAGAGGTGAGCAAGATGCTGGACTCCCATCCCGGTTGTCCTGTGTGGGTTTTGCGGACCGTGTTGATGTATCGCTCGATTCGAAGGGAACGATGGCGCGAGTTGACTCAGGAGGAAATCAAGTGAACCAGTCGGTGGACGGCGGCACGCATGAGGGATTGATCAGAGCGTACTTACACGCGAAGGAGGTAATAGTCAGAGCTGGCTTCGGGTCCGAAATCGATTGGCAGGATCATGTACGGTTTGAGGGAATTACCGAGTCAGATTTCTTGCGCGAGTACGCGTGGGTCGTCTTCTCGGCGGGTATGCGTGAGAGTGTCGTCAGGATGAAATTCGCGGGGATTTCATGCGCTTTTCTCGACTGGAAGTCTGCTGCGGACATCGCACAGAATGCGCACGCGTGCCAGGCTCGGGCACTCGCCATCATCAACCACCCGGGGAAAGTCGCCGGCGTAGTCACGGCTGCGCAGCGCATAGCGAGTGAGGGGTTTGGCGTTATTCGGGACCGCGTGAAGTCGGAGGGATGTCAGGAGCTGCGCGCACTACCCTTCATCGGGCCAGTAACGGTGTACCATTTGGCGAAAAATATAGGACTTGACGTTGTCAAGCCTGATCGACATCTCTGTCGCGTGGCGTCCGCTACCGGCTTCTCGACAGCATCGGATCTTTGCCAGACGATCGCAGGATATGTCGGCGATCGTTTGTCTGTCGTCGATCTCGTGATTTGGCGCTTCGCGACTTTAGACCGTGAGTATCGGTTTCACTTCTCGGCGGCCGTCAAACCGGCGGTTCGTCGCGCTGTGTCAGGTAGCCACGGAGCCACTTGGTAGCCTCACCTCTCCGGCCCGAGTGCGTGCTGGCTTATCGCAGGATCCGGAGATTAGTACGGATAAACGCGCGACGGTCGCTGGATCCGTTCAGCCAATTCGCCTCGAAGCCGATCATGAAAAGCCGACCATCAGCCGGCGATGAACGCACTTTCGCTTCAGGTACACTGGTCTGGGAGGACCACTGATGCGAACGATGATTCTGATCGCTGCGATGTTGGGGCCGAAGAATTTCTGCCGGTTCTGCCTGTTCCTCGTGGTGGCTGGTGGCTTCCTGTTCTACTGCGTGACGCGCTAGCGGCCCGGTCCGCGGCCATACTGCTTTTCAAGCAGCAGCGCGGCCTTACGCGTGGTTCTCTCGATATACTCCTGCTGGCGGCGCTCGTTTCCTTTGTGCGATAGATCGCGGCTGCCGAGCGCGTTTCTGATCTCCGCGTCTGAGACGCCGTGGCCAAGTGCATAGATCGCATACGCCAAGTCGACTCTCGTGCCATCGCCGCAGTAGACCGGGTTGTTGCGGAAATCGTCGATGGTCTTCAGCGCTGAATTCTGGCTGGGCGCGTAAAACGCCGCCGCCGCGCGCTCGGCGCGGACCCGATTCGCTTCGTCGAGCTGCCGTTTGACAGTGGCGAGGAATCGCTCCGCTGCCGGATAGGTGCTGCCGGTCGCCTCAATGACGCGTACAAATGGATACAACCCGTCCGCTCCGCGCCGGTTCGGCTTTCGGTTAGTGAACCCGGCTAAGCGTCCGAAGTGGCGCCAGTCGGCGGCGCCCAGATCGCCACCGAACTCGCGCGCGAGCGCTCGCGCCGCTGCGGTACCCAGGTGCTTGGGCAATTGCTCCGGGTGCTTCAGCCACGTCTGATAATTCCCCGGGGACGTCTCGATGATCGCGGCAGGCTGGAAGCCGGTTCGCTTCATCTGTTCGACCGCCTCGCGCTTCAGGTCGTCAACCAGGCTCAGGTTGTGCGCGCCCTGCGGACGGACATAGATGTTCCTGCCCTGTGAGTTCTGCAACCGCAACCAGGGAATCGAGCGCATCAACCCGGCGACGTCCCAAGTGCGCGGCAGCATGGGCGGCCCCGAGCGAGGCTCGGCCGTATCCGGCTTGAAAAGCCCAAGTTCGAAGACCTCGGCTCCCATCGCCGCGATCTGCGCGCGAACGGCAACTGTCGTGATTCCGAGCGAGGACGAACAGTCTGGTTGTTGTCGGAAAGGCATTCCAAAAGGAAGGGCGCGGGAATGGCTTCGCGGGACAACCTTAACGTACTATGCGTACTACTATCTTCGTGTAGAATGGTGATTCTGCTTGGATTACCGACTCTGTCACGTCGGCCATCAAGCCTATGCGCCAATTTGCAGGTTGTTTGGTCGTCGTACTTGGAGTCGCCGGCTGCCTCGGTAACGCCGAGGCACCGGACGGTACCGCCGCGCTTCACTCGGCGGAAAGGCTGGCCTGGTTGCGGAACTGGACTGCCGCGCGACCGTTCTACGCCGACGCGGAGCGCCAGTTCGAGACAGCCGGTGACAAGCGTAATGCGCTGTTCGCGCGAATCAGCCTCTTGCGCGCCAATGCAGACGCCGCGCCCTACTTCGAAACCTCGCAGCACCTCGGCACGTTGCTCGACGATCCTCTTGTCGAGAGCGACCAGGCCTTGCGCCTGCGCTGCCTTGTCGTAAAGGGCGACTTCGATCTCGAGTTGGACACGGATCTCGCGCGCCGCGACTGGTCGGAAGCGAAGTCGGTCGCCGAGAAGCTCGGAGAGAAGGCGTGGGTGAATCGTGCCGACGGCGAACTGGCGATCGTCGCCTTCCTCTCGGGAGACCTGAAAGCCGCCACGCTGGGAATGTTCCGCGCGATCAAGAATGCGCGCGAAATTGATGACGTTGGTTCGCTCGTCCGTTACGAGGCGCTTGTCGGGCACGGGATGCTTGAGTGGGAGGAGTACGAAAAGGCGCTCAAGTACTTCGGTGACGCGCTGAGCATCGCGAAGCGAAACGCCGATATTCAACCTCCGCTACTCATCTATTCTGGTCAGATCGAAGCCCTGATCGCACTGAGCAGGACCACAGAGGCGCGGCAACTGCTCGATGCCGCGCTAGCCGAAGCGCGAGCGCAATCGGCGACGGGCTACGAGGCCGAACTGCATCAGCGCTACGGAATGCTCGAATGGAAACACGGGACTCGTTCGCGTGCGATTGCGGAGTTCCAGGAGGCGGTCCAGCTCGGCAACGAACTCGAGGCGCAACGGATCGCAGGACAGAGTTCGCTCACGCTGGCGCAAGTTTTGCAGGAAGACGGAGACCTCGCCGGAGCACAACGCGCCATTCTGCGCTGCGTCGCGAATGCCCGCCTGGCAGGGGATCGGCTGCTGTTGCCGGCGGCGCTTGCGGAAGCGGGAAGGATCTACGTCGGAATGGGCAAGACATCCGCCGCCGATGAGCTCTTCGAACAGGCGTCCGACATTGCCAGTGGCATCATTTCTTCGGTGCCCACGCTGACGGCGAAGGATCAGTTCATCGCGACCTTGGATGCGCTCTACATCGACCACTTCCGGCTTCACGCAAAACGTCACGACACGGCGGGTGCGTTTCGAGTCCTCGAACAGGCACGCGGCCGCGCCGTGGCCGATGTGCTGCGAAGCGGCGGCTCTGAAACCCGCCCGCAGACCGCTCGCCCGACGGAACCGGAGAAGCGGGTTGCGCAACTGCAACTTCGACTGATGCGAACCCACAACAAGGCGGAACGGCAGCGCCTCCTCGCTGCATTGGAACGCTCGGAGGAGGAAGAGTACCCGGCGCTGGTCGCGCCTGCAAGCGCGTCCTCTGGGAAACCTCGGCAGCCAGTTGCGCTGGCCGAGCTTCAACACGACCTTCCGCCCGGACAAGCTGTGCTGGAGTATCTGCTCGCGGAACCGCATTCCTATTGCCTGTCCGTGACGCGGGACCACGCGAGCATCATCGAGATTCCAGGAAAGGCGCAAATTACCAAAGCTGTCGAAGCGCACCTGGCCGCGATCAAATCGCGTTCTGAATTCAGACAATCGGGCCGAGAGCTATTTAAGATGCTCTTTCCACCAGGCGCAGCCGCAGCGCGCAACTTGGTCGTTGTGCCAGATGGCGCGCTCCATGGCCTGCCCTTCGATACCGTCGTCGAAGAAAACGGTAAGATGCTGGTTTCGGCGCATACCGTCTCGTATTCGCCCTCCGGCACTGTGCTTCACTTGCTGCTGCACCGGCACGCCACGCCCCCGCCACTCCCATTGTTGGCGGTTGCCACTGGTGCGGATGGCGTCGCGCAAGGCGCCGGGCTTGCACAACGGAACATGTTCAATCTGGACGGCAGCGTTCTGCCACCTTTGCCCGCAGCCAACAGCGAGGCTCGGAGCGTCGCCGAGATCATCGGACCGAAGAGTGTGGTCATCACCGGCACGGATGCGACCAAGACCGCCGTCAGAAAGCAGCCGCTCGCGCGCTACCGCGTCCTTCATTTTGCGGTTCACGGCTGGGCAAGCCCGGATCGTCCGGAACGATCTGGGTTGGCCTTCTTCCCCGACGAGACCGACGGCGGGCTATGGCAGCTGCGCGATATCGTTCGCACAAAGCTGCAGGCGGACCTTGTGACGTTATCGGCCTGTGGCGCCGGAAGCGGAAAAGTGAGTGGTACGGCGGGAATCGCGAATCTCGTCATGGCGTTCCTCGCGGCCGGTGCGAAGTCCGTGGTCGCCAACCTCTGGGACTCAGACGACACCTTCACGCGTGCCTTGATGGGGAGCTTCTACAGACATCTGGTTCAGAGGCTTCCGGCTGGCGAGGCGCTCCGCCAAGCCAAGCTCGAAATGCTCCAGCGCTATGGTTCCGAGGCGCCGCCGATTCTCTGGGCAGGATTCACTCTTACAGGACTGAACGAACAAATACTTCCATGACCGACAAACCTCTCAACCAAGAGATTCGTGAAAAAGTCTTCATCAAAGTAGTGGAGACGGTGGCGGCAAAGCTGTACGACCCCGCGCTGAATGGCGTAGACTGGCGCCGGGTATCAGACGACCGTCGAGGCGCCATCGTCGCGAGCGAGACGCGTGCCGATTTCGAAGCCCGCATGAATGAGTTGCTCCGCGAGCTGCACGTGAGCCACACCGGCTTCTTCTTCGAGCGCCAGCCGCGCGCCGCCGCGAAGATCGCCATCGGCGCGACGTTCCATGCGAGCGACGGCCGCTGGGTGTTCCAGGACGTGCACGCGGGTGGGCCGGCGCACGCGGCCGGACTCCAGCCGGGTGACACGCTCCTCGCCGTGGCTGGCAAGGAGTCCACTCCGCCCGAGATGCCGTCGTTCGCGTTCGGTGAGTCCGTCGCGGTTGATGTGGAGCGCCGCGACCGGACCCGAGAACGCGTCCACATTCTCATTCCGGTGTCGAAAAAGAAGGATCACCCGGTTGTTCATTTCGATCCTCCCAGTTGGGCCCGGATGCCCGATGGCATCGGCTATCTCAAGATCGCTCTGTTTCCTGGCGTTGTGGGCATCGACGTGGCACACGATATCGATAGAGCGGTTCGCGAGCTTAGCTGCGACCGGCTCATTGTCGATCTACGCGGGAACGCCGGGGGCGGCATGGGAAGCCTCCGCCTGATGAGCTATTTGACCCCAGGCCGACTGCCGGTGGGCTATAGCGTGACCCGAAAAGACCTGGACCGGCCGGATTTCGACAAGACCCGCTTGCCGCGGTTCGACCGCATCCCTGACCTCAAGATCGGCCTGTTTCCCCTATTCGTCCGGTTCGCGATCCGCGGCCGATCCACAGCGGTGTTTACGGAGCGGAAAGGTCCACGGCGATTCCACGGGCGAGTCGTGATGCTGGTGAACGAGCACACCGCGAGTTCGAGCGAGATGGTCACGGCGTTTGCCGCCGAGAATGGCCTCGCGACGGTCGTGGGCAGTCGCACCGCAGGCAGGTTGCTGGGGAGCGACTCCTTCAGCGTTGGCTGTGGGTATCGGCTGGCCCTTCCGGTCGTCGAGTATCGAACTTGGCGTGACACGCGCCTTGAGGGGAAGGGCGTCGAACCGCAAGTGTCCATTCCGTTCGATCCTGAAGCGTTTCGTAGCGGAGAAGACCCGCAATTAACGGCGGCCGTTGCTGCGCTCTCGAACCGGGTCGATCAGCGGACAGCGATCGGATAGGTGCGCCAACCGCTTTCTGGCCCCTTGAGGCCGAGCACGTACGAGCCTGGAGCCAGAGTCGAAAGATCAAGCGTCACGGATAGCGTCGTGACATGGTCCGTGAATGCGGTCGATGCGCTGCGCGACATCAGCGAATGCAGTCGGCCGTCCATGATTCCGACCTCGTACGTCCCGTCCTCCGAGCCGGTTGGTAGCGAGAGATCCAAGCGAACCACTTGGCGGGCTAGCGTGGCAGCGACCTTCGCACTTTGCGCTGCGGCATTATCCCCACCGCGCGGCGGGCTGAACGGCTGCAGGTCCACCTTCGCAACCATCGCGCTGATGCCCGGAGTCTGAATCTTTCGAGCGACCACCGGCGGAGTCTGTGCGCCGTGAGAGCCGCGGGTCCAGATCAGGATGCCGGCGATGCCCGCTGCTGCGAGCGCTGATGCCAGCACAATCCTGTTGCGGCGAACGAGTCGTCGCCGGGCACCGGAAAACTCGGCCCGAAAACCAAGGAACTCCCGATAGCACGGCGAACAATGCGTGATGTGTTCCCAAGCGGCATCTTGAACCGGCATCTGCCGCGCCGAGACCTCTCGGACCACCTGCTCGCCAACACAACCCTTCCGCTCCGGGTTGGGGTAATCGTTGAGAACCGCCTGCTGGAGCAAGTCCTGGATTTCGTTCGAAATCTGTTCCGGCGATTCGGGCATTGGCTCAAGCCATTATGGCATCATGGCGCCGCGGTTGGCGACGGTGTATCACTGAGATTTCGTGCTCGAAGTCGAGCGACTGGTCTTTCACCATCCGGTATGGCTGAACGGAGCCCTTGTCTTTGGCGAATCGCACGATATTTCGACCGAGAAGAGCGCTCGTGCCCTGTGGATGCCGTTGCAAGGCGCCGCCATTCATAGGGATCGGCGAACGGTGGCGCGTTATGGTTCCGATGTTGCAGGGACCTAGACTTAACCGGACCGGTCCGTTTCAAAAGTGCGACGCCAATTATTAGCCCGGACGAATTGGGTCTACCGCGGAGAAACCCCGGCACCACACTTGATCGGGACTTCTTCGACGGCGATGTGCTCCGTTGTGGCGGCACGTGACCGCATGTCTTCGATCCAGTGCTGTAACAGTTTCGGCAGCTTGCTGATGTCGCACGTCTCCAGATCGCCTTGAATTGTTATGCCAGGGCTATCTCCTTGATGCGCCAGAATAACCTCGCCATTTTGGATGTTTATTGCAACGAAGTTTCCATCCTCTCCCGAGTTGATACGCCCCCCCCACTCAAACACAAACAAGTGGCCGTCCTCAAGCTGACATTTCTCGAAGGCCAAGTATCCGAAATGATCGGCTGCAAATTCATTCATTTCGTCGGGGGAAAACACTCGTTTGAGTGCAGCTTGGACCATGTCCTGCTTGAAAAACGTCAAATCTGGCTCTTTCCCAACATAACTCAACAGAGTCGTCTGGGCCGAAGGCATCGCTGCGACAGTCGATGCTGGCGTTGACGCCTCGCCTGCCGACGCCGCCGCTAACGAATTGTTGGTTATCACCCATATGTTTTTGATCGGGCCGCCTGCACTAATGAAGAGCACAGCGGACACGAGTGTAACAACCACCAAGACGCCGACAGGCAGCAACAGTATTGCAAAGCCGAGTCCGTTCGGGTGTTCCCGCCGCTCCAAACACCCTGCTCGAATCTTGCTTCGCGCCACCAAGTACCAAGGGAAAATGACGACCCACAAAAGGACCATCGCGACAAACAGGATCACCGGATGCGATGCCAGCGCCGTCTTGTACTCTCGAATCCGAATCTGTACCGAGTCGAATGCCACCCATGCACTCGTCACGAGAACGATCAGAACAACCAATGCCGTTGAAACAACCGTATTCCCTGTGTATCCTCCGATGAAACCGACGACCAAGGTGCTCAGAAAAAGGCCGATGCCAATCAGGACTCCCTGCCATCCAGAAAGCGACTTTTTCAGGGGTACACTTTCATTCGTCGCAGTCACGCTCGACACGGGTGCGACAGACGGCGCTGGCGCAGCACTCGAACTCGTTTCGGTAGCAACTACGGCTCCACATTCCGGGCAGAATCGTGCTCCCGGAACTAACGGCTTACCACACATCATGCAAAAAGTGCTCATCGTGTCCTCCAGTTAGGAAGTGCTGAAAAGTGAAGTAACATTGTTCTCACAGGATCGGATCATGTGCCTGAAGATCATACTTGGTCCCGCCCTTGATCGGATCGTCCACCTTGTTCAGGGCCCATATCAGAGCCAGTACCCAACCGAGCAGCGTTGCGCCAAAGACAAGATTGATCGCCAGGATTATCCATCGGTTACGATGTCGTCTTGAAAAGGCGACAATCGTCGGGAGGAAGTAAACCAGGGCAATGATCACAGTTAGAAAGACGCCCAGTATCACAAGCCAGATCATCGAATCATCATTCCTTCCAGGCGTCTCGTGCCGCCGATTCGACGAAGCGACGAGATTAGTGGTCTGGTGCTCCTGCTGGCGGGCTGCCGCTGGCGCTACATCTTGGCCTTGGTTGGGTTGACGGCCACCCGAGGCTGTCGTCACGGGCTGCGTGTCAATCGACGGCGGCGGCGCCGAAGGCTCCGTTGATGATTTCCTGGGCGATGCGATCAAGGCGCTTTCCGGGGCAACGCGCGAGGGTGTTGGCTGCGCTGCCCCGGCGACCGGTGCCACGTCCTCGGCTGGTGCAGTCGGGGTGGACCTGTTGTATGGGGCTGTGGCCGGGAGTGCATCGGGCGGCGTTGGTGCGGCCGTAATGATCTGGCCGGTGTAGCGGAGCAAGCTGCCAATCCGGTCGGTGTACCGCTTCTCGATGCAGTCTACCCGTTCCCAACATCCGCCGCCGCTTGTTTCCCACGAGGTTTGGTCGTATTCGAGTTGCTTGCGCTGGGTTTCGGACGATGCCGCCAGCGCCCTCTTGTAGACCCTCGAAAGATGTTGGTCGAGGCTTATCAGTTCCGGGTTCGCACACACGACCCGCTGCTGGCGAGTTTGAGGGTTGCGGCAGTCGACCGCCGCGGAAAGCGGGTGAAGAGAAAGAAGCGCGAGCGTGCAGAGAACTGCCCGTCTCTTCAGTAGAACGGTGCATCTCGCCACCGTAACCCCCTGCTCGATCGTTCGTCGATGCGAAAGAGCGTCGGCGAGTGCAGCAACGACGGCAGCTTTTCGGGCTCTTTCACCCTTGCGATCCTGGATGATCTGATCTTGAACTCGCCCCATGTGCCTGTCGCGCTGCGGCGAAAGTCTGCCAACAGCACTATATGGGGCCAAGGCGACATTCACAAGAGTGCAAGAGTGAAGTACCGTTTCACCCTCAATTGTTAACGTATTGTCTTGAAACACTTCGGAAAATGTTAATGATATCGCTGCTGTCCAGAAATCGCGCAGTGGCTGACCCGCTTCTCCTGCCTGCGCCAGCGTGGCCGGAGGCTGCCGCCGGAATCGCGTTGATAGCCGAAATGATAACCACGGTTAACTGCGCAAAGAGGTCCAGGTGGGTGTAAGGTCGAGGTGTATGAGTGACAGCGAATCGCGACCCATGTTCTGCGCGTCTTGTGGCAAGCCCACAACGCCCGATGCGAAGTTCTGCAAGAACTGCGGAGCGCAAACGGATGGCGACCAGCAGACCGCTGGCGCTGTGCTCTGCGCTTCTTGTGGACACCCCCGTACCTCCGACGCGGTGTTCTGTGAAAAGTGCGGCGTACGTTTCGATGGTGGCCAACCTGCGACTGCTGGGGTAGCGCCAAACCCGAGCCATACAATGTCGCCTCAAAACTCTCAATCGCCGCCGCACCCTGGTTCTGAGCATCCACAAGCGCGACCGCGGCGGACACGATTCATTATCGGCGGAGTCGTTGCCCTAGTTTTCATCGCTCTTGTATATTTCTCTCCGCATATCTCGGTTTATCAGGTTAAGCGCGCCGCGGAGGCAAACGACATTGACAGTCTTAAGGACCGAGTCGATTTTCCTGCTCTCCGCGAAAGTCTTAAAGAGGCGGCGCAAGACGACATAGCGAAGAAGCGAGCTGCTGAACCAAAGACGGACAACAGTCCCTTTGCCGATATGGGAACCCTATTTGCGGGTGGGATCGCAAACTCTCTAATCGATACGATGATGACGCCCAAGAACTTCGCGCGTCTGATACGAGGCGAGACGTTTGATACTTCGGCTTTGGATGGTGCATTCGGCAGCGCAGAGGCCAACGTCACAACGCCGTCCAGAGGGCCGAGGCACCCTCATATGTCTATGGGCTACGAATCACTGAACAGGTTCGCGGCTCGCCTTACGAATCTGGCGGAGATGGACGGCAGCGTCGTTCTGGTGTTCACGCGATCTGGCCTCGGATGGAAACTGACAGGTATGAGGCCTGTGAGCGAACAGGGCCAAACCAACGCCACGGCACATCAACCACCAGCGACCGTACCCAATCCCGAAAGTGCGGGTGGCACAGGCGGGCAAGAACAACAACAAATGCAGACTATGACAGCGACGGATTTAGATAAGCCAGAGGTGTCTCAACGGTTACGGAAGCTGTTAGGAGATCAGTATGACAACTTCATGGTATCCTTCCCTGGCGGGCTTGCGGCAGCGGTGCCTTCAGGAGGACCCGTGTCTCAAACCACTATTTCGGCGTGCATGCCGCATGCATGTCCTTGGCAAGGTGCGGCCCTAAGCATTGACCTTTCCAAAGGTACATTCATCGCAGGACTTCAACTCAACGGCGAGATCACCATATACGGGAGCGGCAATCAAAATCTTGAGGCACTACCGCAAGGTATGCGAGACTGGATCGACTCGGTCAACAAAGGCCTCGCGGACTCCCGCAACGCCCCAGTGACCGTTGCCTTCAAGTGACGCGAGGTGACACCGAGAACACGGTATGTTCTGCAAATACTGCGGTAAAGAGATCAATCCGTCCCGCTTCTGCGCTCATTGCGGGCGCAGCCTGACGCCCGCATCCGAAGGCTGTCCGCCAACGCTTCTCGACACACCACCGGCGGTGGCGGTCGTGGAGCCATTACCAAATGCCATTTCAGCCCGGGTGGCGCGAGCTGGCAAATGGGTGTTGATCGGCGTGGCGGGGCTGATCGGACTGGTCGTTCTCCTCGCCGCGGCTGGCACGCTCATCGACAAGGCCCGATGGAAAGTGCCGAACGTGCAGACTGCATCGACTGAAAATGCCGCGCCTGCTTCCACCGCAACACGGCCGCCGGCGCCATCGATCCCGGAAGATGATAAATACGTGGCCACAGTGAGGGGCGGCATTCTTTCCGCGCCCTATAACACAACTACGATCGGCAAAGCATTTGAAGCGACCTTCACTGATTGTAAATGGGAATCCAAAGAGTCTGACAAGGGTGCGCGATTCGTGGAGTTCACTGGAAGGCTGAAGCCAGAGATGTATAAGGAGGCTTTCGACCGGGTGTATAACAATTGCGTCCATGCTCCGCGGGAGGCAGCTAAGGACCGATTGCACTGCCAAGAGGAGCGTAAGCCAGTTATAATTACGCCATGCACTGAGGACCAACTGGCCACATTGCCGCCACTACTGACCGCCGCCGAGGCCGCAACGCAGTGCCCGAACGAGGTAGCCTTCTCAACTGTTACATTTCAGTTCCTTTTTACTGCCGACGGGTCTTCTTTCTCGGTGGGCTATATCAATCCCGAGCCGTGGCAGCATACGCGATTATTCACCTTCAAGGAAACTGGCACCGTTCAACATGTGGGAAGTCGCTTCTCTGACGGTTCGCCAAATTTCCAATGGACAGAACACGTCGGACAATCGAATGTTGCCACAGAAGACGTCATGGCGTACATCTACAAATAGAGTGTCAAGACAAGCGATACAAAGAGGCTGTTTTCATGTTCTGCGAATCGATGCGGCGCACCGGTTAGTGTGCGAGATCGTTTTTGCGGACCGGCGGGGTAATGAGCAGGAAGCCTGAGAAATACCCAGCGTGGGCCGCTAAGGCCGCCCAAGGACTGGCCTTCTGGATGGGGCACCGCCGCGCCCTGTACTGGGGATACCCGCTATCGGAAGGGGCACTCGTCGCCGAGGCCTGCAACCTCATCTATGCAAACCTCGGGGACGGCGAGCGTCTGCTCTGCGAAGAGCGGTACTCTCACCTGGTGCCCCATGGTAGGTGGCCGGCATGTCTCGGGCCAAAGGCCAGAGCTGACCTCGTAGTAGTTGCTGCCAGGGAAGTCAAGGCGGCAGAGCCTGGCGGCCTTCTGTCTTCTGCGAGCGTGGTCGTTGAGGTCAAGCGAGCCTCGGCCGGTTCTGTGCAGATCGACCGGGACCTTAAGCGCCTTGCCGCACTAAAGGCTGAGAATTCGGGTGTGCGAG
>Ga0187848_10000649_pt1 | contig 31049 bp, 18 predicted proteins | sample June2016WEW_4_40_FD_132424 | JGI IMG/M metagenome (GOLD analysis project Ga0187848, IMG submission 132424) | Peatland microbial communities from SPRUCE experiment site at the Marcell Experimental Forest, Minnesota, USA - June2016WEW_4_40 | ecosystem: Environmental > Terrestrial > Soil >... | reverse complement strand
TGTATCCCGTCTTATGCTTGGTCACCGCTTCGGGGCCTTTCCGGCGCCCGGCGGCACTCGGTCTTCTGCTTCGCGTTTTCACCCCTGCAAGCCAACACCAGGCTTGCCGGGGACCCCGATTTCCGCGTCCCTTCGGGGTCTCGGTTCCTCCCAAAACAAGTTTGCAATCAGCGGCACAAAACGCCGCGCAAACTTCTTCCGGGCCCCTCCCAGAAAGCAGACCTTCGGCCTTGGGAGCCGGGCCCACTCGCTAGGCCAAGCCCAGAGCTACCACCAGAAGGAGTTCACCGCCAAGGAGCAGAACTACTGGTCGCAACGCGGCGTCATCGCAGGTGAATGGCAAGGCCGATTAGCAAAGCAATTTGGCCTTGCCGGGGCGGTCTCTGCCGAGGACTTTGCAAAACTCAGCCAGGGCCAGCACCCACAAACCGGCGAGCAGCTTGTGCGACAACGGGCGTCGTATGAATATCAGGATGCCGACGGCAAAACCATCAAAACGATGGAACACCGGGCCGGATGGGACGCGACCTTTTCCGCGCCCAAGTCTGTCTCGCTCACCGCGCTCGTCGGTGGCGATGAGCGTGTCCGCGAAGCCCACCGGGAGAGCGTCCGCGTTGCCCTCGACCAGCTTGAACACTACACGCAAGCGCGCATCGGCGGCAATCATCCGCCCGAGACCGCGGGCAAGTTTATCGCCGCCAAGTTTGAACACGATACCGCACGCCCGGTCGATGGCTACGTTGCGCCACAACTGCACACCCACGCCGTCGTTTTCAACGTAACCGAGCGCGACAACGGCCAGCCGCGTGCGATTCAGCCGCAGAGTCTTTTCGCCTCGCAGCAGTTCGCCACGGCCATCTATCAATCGGAGCTGACTTACGAACTACGCCAACTCGGTTACGAAATTACGACCGGGCGAAGCGGTGCGCCCGAGATCAAGGGATACACACAGGAATACCTCGACGCATCCAGTCCCCGCAGCCAACAGATTCGTGACTACCTCGAACGCACGGGCCGCTCTGGGAAAGAAGCCGCCGAAATCGCCGCGCACTCGACCCGCGACCGTAAAGAAATCCATTCGCCAGCCGAGGTAATGGCTGCGCACCGAAAGCTGGCGGCAGACTTTGGACACCAAGCCGAGGCCGTTGTCCGGGCAGCCCATGAGAGGTTTCAGCATCAAGAGAAGCCCGTGAACTCGGTTGACCGTGTCCGAGAATCTCTCACCTTTTCCCGCGACAAGAACTTCGAACGCGAGGCGGTTGTAGACGAACGCGCCCTCATCCGCGACGGGTTGCGGCGCGGCATGGGTGAGGTCACACATGCCCAGGTCCGCGCCCATCTTGACGCCCGTTTGGCATCCGGGGAATTTCAGATCGTCGAGCGGCACCAGGGCGTTCCGGGTCGTCAGTTCACCACCTCCAAAACCATCGCAGCCGAACATGAGATTCTCCGCCGGATGCGCGAGGGACAAAACCACGTCGAGCCGATCCTTTCGCGTCCCAAGGCCATCGAAGTTGCCGACCAGCACCCGCATCTCAATCGGGCACAAAAGAGCGTAATCGAGGATGTGCTCACCTCGCCGGATCGCATACAAGGAATCCAAGGCTTCGCCGGCGCGGGCAAGACCACCACGCTCACCGTCATCCGCAGCGCCGCGGAATCACAGGGCTATCAGGTCGAGGGCTTCGCCCCAACTTCCCGTGCCGCGAAACAACTGGAGCAGGCCGGAGTTCATGCCGGAACATTGCAGGGCTTTCTTGCGCGTGGACAAAACGCAGAACTCAATCCAGAACAGAAACGGCTCTTCTTCATTGACGAATCAAGCCTCGCCAGCACCAACCAGATGCGTGACTTTTTCCAACGGCTTGGTACTCAAGATCGTGTATTACTGATCGGCGATACTCGCCAGCATCAGGGCGTCGAAGCCGGCCGCCCTTTCGAGCAACTGCAGGAAGCCGGAATGCGCACCGCCAGACTCGACGAGATCGTTCGCCAAAACGACCCGGCTCTGAAATCTGCCGTCGAACTGCTGGCGACGGGCCAAGTCTCCGCCGCGCTCGACGCGCTCCAACAGCAGGGCCGCGTGCAGGAAATTCCCGACCGAGAAGACCGCGTCCACGCCATCGCCAAGAGCTACGTCGAATCGCCCGCGAATACTCTCATAGTCTCCCCTGACAATGCCTCTCGCCGCGAACTGAACGCCGCCGTCCGCCAGGAGCTGAAGGCCAGCGGCGCCCTTGCCCCGGAAGATCATACTTTCCGTGTCCTCATTCAGCGTCAGGACATGACCGGAGCTGAACGTTCCTGGGCCAGCCACTACGAAATCGGCGACGTAGTCCGCTACACACGCGGCAGCAAAGCCCTGCCTTGACAGGGCTGCGGGTAGTGGGCTGTTTTGAAAACAGCCCACTACCGGGCTGCGTCGGTTGTTGACATGAGATGCCAAGAACTGCTACAAATATGAACCATATATAGATATATATATATGAATAGGGAAATCATAAGAGCGGGTCGCGGTTGACTCGTGGCAATGGCCGAGAAGGGAAGGGTGGCCTTTATTGAAGGAGCGTCTCCGGCCTTCAAGATCGCTTGAGGTGAGGGAAGACATTCATGCGAGAACCAGGCTGCCTAAGTTCAGGGTTTTTGCCGGGCGTCGAGGGCTCTGCAACAGCGCGAACAAGGCCCACTGCGGCAGGCATTCGCCGGTGGATCCAGCTTGCGCTACGTGAGCTTCCGACCATCTCCGGGGATGAGCAAGAAATTCGGATATTCCGGGGAAGACCGGTGCGTCCCACCGGTTTTCTTCATTGGGGTCGAGGAGGAGCAATGCACAAGGTTTTGCTGAAAATCGCTGTTCTCGCCGCGCTCTGCGGCTTCCCGGTATTGAGCTGTGCGCAGCCGCCGGAAACTGTGCGCATCGAACGGCTGGCCGGATTGGCGAAGCTCTGGGGTGCTGTCAAGTACTTTCACCCATATGTCGCGGAGCGTGACCTTGATTGGGATGCGGCGCTGGTACAGGCCATCCCCAAGGTGGAGTCCGCGAACTCCACGGCAGATTACCGCCGAGTTGTCGACGGTATGCTGTCTCTTCTGCACGATCCGAACACCCACACGGTGAAGGAATCCCCTGCTCAGAAACCCGGCGTTGACGCGGCTGTCGAACATCCGAAACCGTACGTCAAATGGGTGGACGCGGAGACAGCTCTGATTTCCGCTACCGACTACGCGCATTTTTTGGGCTCGTTCGGCAAAGGGGACGATCTTGTCAAGGTATTCGAGGAAGCGAGCAAAGCCAAAACCATCATTCTGGATGTTCGCAACCAGGACAAGAGCGCGGACGAAAGTTCGACGTTTTGGTATTCCATGGCATTTCGAAGAGCGATCCCAGGGTTGCTCGACCGGGATGTGATTGCCACGTCTTCCCGCACGCGGATGTATTTCGGATATCCGACGCAAAGGGGAGGGTATGAGGATTACAGCGCAACATTCGTGACTCGAGACGGCCAGACAATCCACGGCAGCGCCCCCAAAGGCCAGAGTCATCGGTTCGTGTTTATTCGGAACGCGGGCTCGGGCGACTTTCAAGACATTTTGGGCGGATTGCAGTCGGCGGGGCTGGCCACGATTGTGCAGGAGAGCGAGGCAGGTCAGGAGCTTGGAGTGGGAAGTTTTTCCTACAGCTTGCCCGAAAACATCACGGTAACGATACGGACCAGCGAAGTTGTGAATTGGGATGGCAGCGTAGGGTCCCATCCAGACGTAGTAGTGCCGGAATCCGCCGATTTCTTGGGAGATAGCAATCTGGCCCTACAGGCCGCTATGCGCGTGGCGAAGGAAGGGCCGAGCGCGTCAGCGAGCGGACCCCGCCAAGCCGCCGTCATGATCGTCAACAAACTGGAAAACCGCTACCCAGAGATGAAATATCCTTCGCGTGAGTACCGGTTGCTGTCGCTCTTCCGCTTGTGGAATGTAATGTTCTACTTCCATCCTTATCGTTCTCTTTACGATCACCCGTGGGAAGAGACGCTCACGGAATTCATTCCTCAATTTGAAGCGGACCGCAACGAAACCGAGTACGCCATTACCACGGCAAAACTTGTTGCGCGCATCGACGACTCACACGGTGGCGCGTACAGCTCTGTCTTGGATGACTATCTCGGCACAGGACGTCCACCTGTAGCGTTGAGATCGATCGAAGGGGAAACAGTTGTCATTCGCATCGATGATGAGAACGTGCGCGCATCCTCTGGACTAGCGATCGGGGACGTGATTCTTGCAGTCGATGGCGAGGAGATTCAGGCAAGGAGGCAGCGGCTGGGCGAGTTATTTGCCGCTTCCACGCCGCAAGGACTGCGCAAGAAGGTCGAGGCATTTGTATTGGCTGGCCCCAAAGACAAGCCTGCGACATTGAAGATCAGAGATGGGGCAGGGCAAATCAAGGAAATCTCCGTCGCGCGCGCTTTGGGCGTTCGGTTGGCCAGGCCAAAGAAGGACACACCGGTCTTCCAGGTCCTTCCGGAAGGACTTGGCTACATTGACCTGACACGCTTGGAGCCAAGGCAGGTCGATGAGGCTTTTGAGGCGATCAAGAACACATCGGGGCTTATCTTCGATATGCGCGGATATCCCAACGGGGTCTTCGAGACGCTCGGCGCGCGCTTTGCCGAAAAGACGACTGCTGCCGCTTTGTTCGACGCTCCCGCCCCGAAGAGTCCAGATCCGACCGGAGACTCTCGTCTCGCTTTTACCCAATATGCCAAGCCAGATTCGAACTGGAAATATCATGGCAAGGTCGTTGTCCTGATCAATGAGGACGCGATTAGTCAATCGGAGCACACCTGTTTATTCCTGGAGGCGACGGCGCACGCCAAATTTATCGGCAGTCCGACAACTGGGGCGAATGGAGACGTGACGGTGACCGTCTTGCCCGGAGATATCACCGTATCTTTCACCGGTCAGGGTGTGCGCCACGCTGACGGACGACAGCTTCAGCGTGTTGGCATTCAACCGGACATAAGGGTGGATCCAACGATAAAAGGGGTCCGCGAAGGGCGGGATGAAATACTCGAACGCGCCATCGTGTACCTGAAGACTGGGAAGTGACCATTCACCACCTCTTCTCACGGGGGCGTGGTTTGCCAACGATCTCAGCGACGGGGCGAGCATGCTTCGAAGTGGTCGAACCGGCAGTGTCGTGCTCCGGTAACGGCGTACATTCAATGATGAATACACACAGTGATTGATACACGTATCTTGGGGAGAACGGCGCTATGATGCCAAAACCACCTCAGGTCGAACCGCCCGTGTACAGACCTCGCTCAGTTACGCGACGCAGCTTCCTCGGTGTCGCTGGTCTGGCATCGCTCTCGTTGCGGGGGAAGCCAGCTTTCGGGCTACCCGAGCGGCGGCCCCTATGACATTGTGGTCCGCCACGGCGTTGTATTCGACGGAATGGGAACCGCGGGCCGCGAGATGGATATGGCCATTTTGAACGGTCTGATTGCTGCGATTGCACCGCGAATCGCCGAAACTGGCCGCGTTGAAATCGATGCGCGAGGCATGGTGGGCGCTCCTGGTTTCATCGACATCCATTCCCATGCCGACGACACCCTGTTTGAAGATCCGCTCGCCGAGTCGGTCATCCGGCAAGGCGTCACCACCGTCGTGATCGGGCAGGATGGTTTTTCCCGAGCGCCTTTACGGGCGGGGGACCGTCCGGATCCGCACGTCCCCGCCTTTGCAAACATGCGCGAGGAATTGCAAGCGATTGACGCGCTGCCCAGCACGGTCAATGTCGCCAGCCTGGTGGGGCTGGGCACCATAAGGCATGCCGTCATCGGAGATGACGATCGTCCGGCGACCCCGGCGGAGATCCATGCCATGACCGCGCTGGTGGAGTCGGCGCTCGAGTCGGGCGCATGCGGCGCATCGACCGGGCTTGAATATATACCAGGCGGCTTCGCTTCCCAAGACGAACTCACTGCGCTTTGCCGCCCTCTCGCGGGGCGTGGATTGCCCTACGCAACCCATATGCGGAATGAGGACGACCATGTTCTGGAAGCGATCGATGAGGCCGTTGCCATCGCGCGCGGGGCCGGATGCCCGCTTCAAATCTCACACCTCAAAACCGAAGGGCCGCGTAACTGGAACAAGATCGATGCGGTGTTCGGAAGGACCGATGCGGCCAAACATTCCGATCTGGACGTGGCTTTCGACCGCTATCCCTACATCGCGTTTCAAACCATCCTCGCCAACCTTTTCCCGAAATGGAGCGAGGACGGCGGCACCGACGCTTTTTTGAGGCGTTTGAGCGATCCGTCTCTCTCGGAAAAACTTCGCGCCGCGGTACTCGCGAAGATCGATCTCCTCGGCGGCTGGGACGATGTTTCGATCGCGTCCGTCTCCGACAATGCCGACCGGCTTGCCGTTGGGCAGCGACTCGGCAGCTACGCGAAGTCGCTCGGGCGTGATCCTTACGATGTGACTGTGGAGTTGCTCAAGCACAGTCGCGGCGATATCAGCACGGTGGCCTTCGTAATGAAAGAGGAAAATCTTGAGCGCATCCTCGCTCATCCGCTCGGTATGGTATGCAGCGATGGCAGCGCGGTTGCCATAGACAGGCCGGGGCAAACCGACCGCCCGCACCCACGCTCGCTGGGCACCTTCCCGCGCGCCCTGGGCCGCTATGTGCGCGAGAAGCCCGTGCTTACATTGCCGCAGGCAATTTATAAAATGACCGGCTTTCCCGCCTCGCGGCTTAAGTTGGCCGATCGCGGCCGGCTCGCGCCGAAGCTGGCTGCGGATTTCGTGGTCTTCGATCCTGCGACCGTGTGCGGCCGTGCGACATTCGACGACCCGTTCCAATATCCCGTAGGTATCAAGGCAGTCGCCGTGAACGGCCACATGGCCCTTCTGGAAGGACACCGTGAAGAACGCCGCAATGGGCGCGCCCTGCGGCCCGCAACCCAATCCACACATATTGAGGAACATCTATGAAATCGACTCCCACGCTGTCGACACGCCGCACATTTCTTGCCCAACTGGCCGCCTCCGCAACTGTGGCCGGCGCAATGCCCTTGCACGGCGCCTTATCGAAGGCACCACTGGCCGGTCTCGCGGGATCAACGCCGGCAAATCGTCCTGTGATCGATTGCCTTACCCCCGCCGATCCTGCGTTCGATGTCGCGGCAGCGCGCGCGGGAGGCATGACTGCGGCCATCGTGGATCTCACGATCGAGCGGACGCCACCTGGCGCCATCGAAGAGCTCAAGCGCTGGCAATCCGCCTTCGCGCGCCCCGATTCGCTATTGGCGTGCGTGCGCACCGGCGCCGACCTTCAACGCGCACAAGACCAAGGGAAATTCGGCGTCATTCTCGCTTGTCAAAGTGCGACCATTCTCGGTGTGCCCTCGCATTCTTATTCCGATACCAATCTGCACAAATTGCGTGAATTCCATGAACTCGGCCTCCGCGTGCTGCAACTCGCCCACAATGACCGCAACGGCGTCGGAGACAGCAGCTTTGAGGAGCATGACGCCGGACTTAGCCGCCTCGGAAAAGCCGTCGTTGCCACGATGAATGAGCTGGCCATGATCATTGATCTTTCGCATTGCAGCGATAACACGACACAGCAGGCGATCGCATTGTCCACCAAACCATGCGCGGTCACACACGCCGGATGTCGGGCGCTCTACGACACTCCTCGCAACAAGCCCGACGATCTGATCCGAGCTCTGACGAAGAAGGGTGGTGTCTTCGGGGTCTATAGCATGTCCATATGGCTCACTCGGAATCCGGCATCGTCGGTGAACGATGTCATCGACCACATCGATCATGCAACGAAGATCGGTGGCATTGAGCATGTGGCATACGCCAGCGATGGCCCAATGCTGGGTGTTCCAAACCTTGAAGAAGAGCTGACGGGGATGCAGGAGTGGGCAAAGCGCAATGCGGGACTTCCGGGAGCGGAACGAATTCCCACTCATGCGCGCGTGCGCGAGCTCAATGGCGCGGACCGGCTAATGGTGCTCGCGGACGGTTTGCGGAAGCGCGGCTATGCAGCGGATGCCGTTGATAAGATCATAGGTGGTAACATGGCGCGTTTAATCTCCGAGGTTTGCGGATGAGTATGCCAAAGTTCACCTAGCAGCCCCGCTTATCGTTTACGGTCGGGTTCGCATTCGACCCGTAATCCGTTTGGAGGACGCATGCTTCAGAATCCTTATAAACTCGGCAATACTTGTGCCCTGATTGTCGTGGCTAGTCTGGCCATGGTAATACCCTTGTCGGCGCAGCACCCGGGCCCTTCTGGCGGCCCGGCCTCACCCCCGGAATGGTCGGCGTTTACGCAGCTATTCGATACTTCGGTGGACCACGACAAAGTTGTGGGCGCGAGCGTTCTTATCATGCGCGATGGCCGCGTCGTCGCGCGTCATGAACATGGCCTTGCCGATCGCGCGACGGGTCAGCCTGTGACCGAGCGGTCTATCTTCCACTATGGCTCGATCACGAAAACGCTCACCGCGATTGCCATTATGCAGCTCCGCGACCGGGGCCGGCTTACACTCGACGATAGCGTCACGCAATACATCCCCGAGCTCCGGCAGATACATAATCCCTATAGCTCAATGGACGGCATTACAATCCGAATGCTTCTCTCGCATTCGGCGGGTTTCCAGAGTCCCACCTGGCCGTACAAACAAGGTAAGCCGTGGGAACCGTTCGAACCCACCACCTGGGAACAGCTTGTGGCCATGATGCCTTACCAGGAAATATCGTTCAAACCCGGTTCTCGCTTCAGCTACTCCAATCCGGCGTTCATTTATCTGGCTCGGATTATCGAGAAGCTTACCGGCGATCCGTGGGAGACATACATCCAGAAAAATATCTTCGCCCCACTGAATCTCACGCGAAGCTATTTTGGGGTTACTCCCTACTATTTGTCGGCAGACAGATCGCACAATTACACGTTAATACGCGCGGAGAATGGAACCGAGTCTGTCCGAGACAACGGAGCGGACTTCGATCCGGGAATCACGATACCGAACGGGGGATGGAATGCTCCATTGGACGATCTGGCGACCTACCTTGCCTTTCTGTCCAATGCGACGTACGGCGATCCCGCAACCGAGCGGCGCTACGATACCGTTCTAAAGCATTCGACCCTGGAAGAAATGTGGAAGCCGCTGTACTCCGCCAGCGCCACAGGAACAACTCCGGCTGATTCGGAATCGATAGGTCTCTCGTTCTTCGTGGTCCGGCAAGGACGAACCGGGTTGATCGGCCACACCGGCAGCCAGGCGGGCTTCTTGGCATTCTTCTATTTCAATCCGGAAAACGGCAAAGCGGTGGCGGCGGCTTTTAACACCGACACCGACCCGCCGGCCAGGGGCCCGGAAACAGCCTTTCAGATTATCCGCAAAGCCGCTTTGAAGCTCATCGAGTAGGGATCCGATAGGAAAACATGGTCAGAAGCGAAGAGGGTTTGTCACGCGATTCCAAAAGGGACGCGAACGCCGCGACTCGGTGGGCTGCATCACCAGTACACTATGGCCGCTTGAATTGAGACCGACCGTGAATCACGGTCTAACTTGTGCTGGAGTCCAGGGAAATCGCGGGTCCAATCTGATTCAGGCCGGCCAAACCGCTGCTGAACTCGTCACGCGCTCTTTGCCAGATTCGAACTCACACTTTCCACTGCCGCAATCACTGCGACGCGCAACCCGACAACACCGCGTTCTTACGTTCCGGCGAGACACAGGTCCATTCATGAATGGAGGGTACCTCGGTGCGGGAGGCTGGCATCCGCCGGACTCAATCGGTCCCGAATTCCCTGGAGCGACAGCGGGTCAACCCAGTCGAAAACGTTGAATATCTTGAGCTTCGTAGGAGCGATCTTCTTGATCTGCTCATAAACCGGCGGGGAGACCAGAAGCACATCCAGGGAACCGAGCAGTGACCGCAGGGCTCGGGGGTCGGCAAGCGTACAACTGGCCAGATCGGAACGCAGGTCGAGTTCCGACTTCAACAGGTCTTTATAGAGAGGGACCGATTCCGCGTCACGGCAGACGAAGCCGAAGCGCGCGCTCTTGTCAAAGGCATCCAGCGTGCGCCGTGTCTGCGGAGACATGCGAGTGATTACGAAATCGACCGGGATCCGAGTGTCGCTCAACAACTGCCGGACTTCTTTGAGATGGAACCCGGTGGTGACAACAGCGGAAGGCTCAATCGCAAGCTGCGACGCTTGCCGGACCTCGTCCTGGAGCTTGTCGATTAGGACGGGCTTGATCTCCACGCAAAGAGCCTCCGCAAGAGTCTTGGAGATGGTACGGACCTGAAGTTCGTTGCACTCGGTAAAGATGATCATCCGCCGGGGCTGTTCGGCGATCGCCTCGCGCAAGGCATTCTGAAACAAGCGGGTGAGTTTGGAGGCGTCGTTCCCCCGCTCCAACAACTGCTTCAGGGTCAACTTCAGGGATTGAGCCAGTTCTGGTTCCGTAGTCCTGTGGGAAACCGCAGGGGTCCTCTTACGATCGTGGCCACTGACGAAGGTTCCCCGGCCGCGAGTTGACTCAATTAAGCCGTCGCGCTCCAGTTCCTTGTACGCTTTGCGGACGGTCTCAAAGGTGATTCCGACCTGTTTCGCAAGCTCGCTGACGGTCGGGAGTTGCTGAGTTTCGCGGAGCGCCCCGGTGGAAATGTAGTACTGAATCAAATCCTTCATTTGCAGGTAAAGCGGGATCTTGCTGGATTTGTCGATAAACCACCGGATCATTCAGCTCTCCGCAGTTGAAGCTCCAAGCGCACGATTTTACCATCTCCGCGTGATAAATATATACAATTATGTTGCTGGAGCAGTATTCGAAGAGCTTCACTCAACCTCCATTAGTCACATAAGGTAACTATAATCAATTAGTTAGAGGGGTAAGCGCCGGCCTTACCGAGCTTCTGGTCGATTCTTCTTGACAGTGAAGTTTCTTTTAACATATACACATATGTTTATAGGAAAGCGATCGCGGTTGCTGCGGGATCAGTCGAAATCAGTGTTGCGCTCCGGAGGTGGCACATGCGACGGCACAACCGCTCGCCTTTCTTGCAGTCGCCAAATCACCGCGCCGGACATCGAATGCCGTACGCTTCTGCCGGAGACAAGCAGACGTCCCGGTCTTGTACTGGAATTTGGCATCTTCGCAAAATGTTCTGCAAAACTCCGTTAATGGACAGGTCATCCCAGGCCTGCGGCACTTGAAAATTCGAAACTTCGAGAACACGATATGTCACACCTGGATCGGCAACTGGACGAAATTGGCTGGAAGATCGTCGCTGAACTCCAGCAGGATGCCCGCATTCCCTACGCCGAATTGGCGCGCCGGGTGCATCTTTCCACCCCAACAGTGATAGAACGGGTCCGCCGGCTGGAGGAATGCGGCATTATCAAGGGCTATCACGCTGAGATTGATCCGGCCAAAGTTGGACTGCCGGTGGTCGCTTTTGTCGGGGTGAATGTTGTCGGCGACATGGTGAAAAGATTTGCCACCTTCGCCCAGCAGAGACCCGAGATCATGGAATGCCACCGTGTCAGTGGCGCCGAATGCTTTGTCCTCAAAGTGGCTGTCGGGAGCGTCGGCGATCTTGAGGAACTACTCGACTCTTTCGTGCCCTATGTCTCGATGAGGACGTCCGTGATCCTTTCCTCGCCGCTGCAGCACGGCAACATTCTCAGGCCCGAAACCCCATCGCGATCTAACTTCCCGTGCGAGACACGAAAGCAGAGCGCCGATGACCATTATTTCCGTAAGGACACGCGAGTGGTCTGATGTTCAGATTCGCATTCCCGCGATTCCCTCAAGATTCGGAGACTTTCTCCTATTTCCTAACTTTGCAAGGTAAGTCGGGTCAAGCAACTTTGTTTACGCGGTTGTGCTCGGCGGGTTTTGTTCCGAAAATGGAATTAAATGGGAACAGATGCGAATTGAATCTATGTGGGTCTAAAGTCGCTTGATCCGCTTCAGATTCGGTCATACTGCCCCGTGTTATTTGTGCTGAAGCAAACGCTGCATTCCGAGCCGCTGCAGCGTGTCTAGGCGAGGTTGCACCGAGGGCAAGCGCTAGTCTGGTGTTTGGCTACTTTCGTGGAGAGAACAACATGCGTGAACTCAAGACACTTGATGCCATGTTAAAGGTGGTTCCGAGCTGCCTCAGAGAGATCAGTACAGAAGTTGCAGCCCGCCGTCCAGCTCCCAACAAATGGTCTCCTAAGCAGGAACTCGGGCACCTTATTGATTCGGCAATGAATAATCATCAGCGGATCGTTCGCGGCGTCCTCGAAGACTCGCTCCATTTTCCAGGATACGATGGCGATTACTGGGTGGGGATACACTCCTACCAGGAGCGCGACTGGCATGACTTGATCAGTCTTTGGACGGCAGTGAACCAGCAACTGTTGCAAGCCGGGCGCAGCGTACCTGAGGCAGGGTGGTCGCGCACCTGCTACGTGGGCGATTCTTCTCCCCTAACAGTTGGCTTCATTTTGAAGGACTACATGGCGCACATGCTCCATCATCTAGAACATATTGGTGTTAGTGTCGTGGAATTTCGCTAAAACTGGTCTCATAAATGTTTTGGGTAGGGCACGGCTTCAGCCGTGCCGACCAGGACCGATAAGAATGCGGGCTTTAGCCTCAGCCCCGGGAGTTCCTCATCGAATCACGATAAGGGAAGTAACATGCTCTCTGTTGATAGCTGTGAAAAGACTTGATTTAAGACTTAGCTTTGTCGAGCGTGGATCACCTCGGAGGCTCATATGAAGAGACAATTCGTCGCAATGGTTGCGATCGTCGTCTATGCGACGATGGCAGCGGCACAGCAGTCATCTGCGCCAAGCAGCATGACTACCGCCCAAGCAGCGGCCAGATGGATCCAGTCAACTGCAATCAAGACCGATACCGGCGTGGTCTGGCCCGCTGATTCTAACGATCCGAAGTCGGTGAACACATCACTGTATGCGGGGACGCCGGGGCCGATCCTTTTCTTCCTCGAGAGCTATCGCTATACGAAAAAAGCGGATTACCTCGATTTCGCAAAGCGCGGCGCCGACGCACTGCTTGCCTCTGCGAAAAAGGAAGATCCTACCGGTCTGTACGAAGGACTAGCAGGAACCGGCTTTACTTTGGGCGAAATGTATCTGGTCACGCGAGACGAGAAATATCGTAAGGGCGCGTTACAGTGTGCGCAATGGATCATGGATCGTGCCAAGCCCTCTGGTAAGGGGGTGGAGTGGGACCAAGGCAACGACATCATCGCCGGTGCGGCTGGCACCGGGTTATTCCTGCTTTGGGCGGACAAGAATCTACAGGCCCCAGGGGCCCGCGCCACTGCCATCGCCGCTGGGCAACATCTGCTCGAAATTGGCCAACCTCAAGGCGACGGCAAGACCAAGTGGATGATGGACGATAAATTTCCGCGTGAAATGCCGAACTTTGCCCACGGCACCGCCGGCATAGCATATTTTTTCGCTACCCTCTACCGGGAAACGCGCCAGCAACAGTTTCTCGACGCCGCCAAAGCCGGCGCAAACTACTTGATTTCAATTGCGGATAAACAAGGCGACATCTGCATGATTTATCACGACGACGAGAACAAAAACCTCTATTACCTGAGCTGGTGCCACGGGCCTGCTGGAACGGCGCGGCTGTTCTATCGCCTGTATCAGATCACCAACGATCCGCAATGGATGACCTGGATGAAGCGCTCGGCCAGCGCCCTGATCCAGAACGACGTTCCCAACAAAGCAGTCACTCCCGGCGAGTGGGACAACATCAGCGCGTGTTGCGGCACTACGGCCCAGGCGGAATTCTTTCTGGACATGTATCTTCTCACACACGACCGGCAGTATTTGGAGCTCGCGCGCAAAGGCACGGCCCGCTTGCTCTCCGACGCGACGATGGACTCTCATGGCGCCCGCTGGGTCCAGGCCGAACATCGTACCGAGCCGGACCTCCGCGTCGCGCAAACCGGCTTTATGCAGGGAGCTTCGGGAGTTGGCATGTGGCTGCTGCATTTCGGCGAATTCAGCGCAGGCACAAAGCTACCTGCGATTGTGTTCCCCGATAATCCGTTCACATATTGAAGGGGAAAAACTGCCCCTATAATGCAGCCGAGTTCTCCGACAATGAGCAGGAGCAGCATGCCACTGTTGATAGAGCAGCTCCGCGCGGCGGCGCACTCCGGTTTGCGGAATCTTGCTCAACCATTCCTCCCGATAGCGCGGGGCATAGACCTGGGTGCCGGCACAGGGAATGCCCCAGCCTCGATACAGTGCCTTAAGCCGATTCATCACGCGTGTCAAATCTTTGCTGATGGTCTGATAACTGCGCGCCAACTCGCGCAGCGTCCGGAGTCCATTTTCTCCGTGGTAGACCGGTCGCAGCATGCCGGTGCGCAGCAAATCGGCCAGCTTGCGTGCATCCACCTTGTCGCTCTTGCTGCCCTCCTTTAACAAGGCATTACGGCGCGGATTGCAGACCAGAACTTGCTGCACCTGGGGCTGCAGCAGATCGTACAGCCAGGCCGCCCAGGTTCCTTCTTCCCAGGTCACATGGAGCTCGCCCCGTAAACCGTGGATGAACTGCAGAATGCTGCTGGCTTTGGTTTCGAGGATGGTTTCCATGACCAGCTTCCCACTGCCATTGAGGACGGCGATTACCATCGCTTCCTGGTGCACGTCCATTCCGATATATTTGACGTCGTGACTCATTTGAGTTGCCTCCTTGGGGGAAAGGTCATTCGTGTCAACGGTATCTTTCCCCCCAAGGTAAAGTGCCATTCTCCAGCCGATTTGCCTATGCCCTCCTGCTCTTCCTTCCACCGCACACACCTCTGCAGTTCTCTAGCCGCCGTAGCGGAGCGAAGCCCCTGCACAGCGGAGCGGAGCGGAGGCGGCGCCACATCCAGCTCCCACCTTCTGAAGCGGGGCGCTCTTTCATAATGCATTGACCCGGGTTATGCCCATTTGACCCGGTTATGCCCATTGACCCGGGTTATGCCCATGTAGACATTTTTGAGGCATCCTTATAACTCAAAGGTCGAACTCCGCCCCTGGCCACCATATTTTTCAATACCTTACAGAACCCTGCGCTGGTACCACACCATTTCGCAAGCACGCTGCCAGAGCCGCATGGCAAAGCCCCACAGGACCACGAGTTCGAGCAGGAGGATGGTCCACTCGAAGCCCGCGGCGGGCCTGCGGGCCCAAGTCCAAAGACCCAGCCCGAACGCGATCCAACCAAACACGACGAGGCGGAGATACATCCAGAAGAGCGTGGGAAAGTTCCCGAACGTAAGCATGAACGCGTGCTGCAAGTTGCGCAGCATGCGGCTGTCTTCTTCGACGACGGCCCGGACCTGCGCGATATCGAACCAGAGGCGCACGCAGATCAGCAGGAACCCGATCAGTCCGGCGCCAGCCAAGAAGAACCAAAAGGCCGCCTTCTCGTTGGGCGAGTCCTTGAGGAGGGTTGCGGTATGTTTGAGCAGCGCCATGCCCAGTAGCACAATGGGAACCAAGACGATTGTCATCATGAGCAGAAGCCTGATCCAGCGCCAGAAATAGCTGCCGCAAGCTTCGAAGAATTCGCGTGTCGCCAGCTTCCGGTTGGTGCGGTAGGCTTCGAGCACGCCTCCCGTCAGAAACAGGGAAAACAGCATAAACAAGAGCGCGAAGTGGAGGGAACACGCAGTGGTGGAGTACAGATTCACTTCGCAAGAGGAAGCATCCGCAGAGAAGGCCCCGATGAAGTACAGGGAATTACCGGTGGTGGAGAACAGATGTACTTCGGGGTCGGAAGCCAGCGCGGAAAAGGCCCCGAGGTCAAAACTGTCCACCAGACGCCGCGCGTGCAGGCTGTGATCGGTTGCCATGCGCACCGATATCGCCGCTGGAAATGCCCCCAGCATGGAAAGACCCAGGTTCACGATGAACATCCACCACAACACCCGCTTATAGTTCTTGAGGCGGAAGAAACCTTCGCACAACAGCCCACGATGTTCGGTCATGATTAGTTCCCGGTTCTCAATTACACAGCTACGATCTACGCCAGCCACGCCAGCCACTGCGCGACGACTTGCGTGATCCACGTCCAGTAATAGAGCACCTTGCGAGTGGCGCGGGTGTCGGGCTTGGTCGTGTAGCTGTTGTTGAAGTAGTTCTTGTCGAGGAGCACCGCGTTCCCCGGATCGATTTCCGCCGACACCAGCTTGGCCTTCTTGTCGCAAGTAAAGCTGGCCCAGCGCTCGCGGCCGTCCCAATGACCGGTGACGGTTTCGCCGTTGTCGAACTTGACGAGGACATCGACGGGAAAAATGAAGCCGCCCTTACGATGCACGAGCACCGTGGTGCGATAGAGCGTCTCACCTTTCTTTTCCGCAGGCGGATCTTTCACATACCAATCCGCGCGGTCCGAGTCGGCGCGCAGGATTTCGTAATCCAGCACCTCGGTCCCATACACCGCCTGATTGAAGTACCAGCGAAGGTCTTGCCCGCTGACTTCCTCGATCGTCTTCAAGAAATCTTCCTGGGTTGGATGCTTGAAGCGGTAGCGCATGAAGTAGGTGCGGATCGCGCGCTTGAGCGTTTCTTCTCCGACCACCTTTTCGAGCGTAACCAGGACGGTTACCGTCTTGCCGTAGACGAGGTCGTAGTAGTAGACGCCGTTGATGTAATGGTAGGCAAACCGCGAGATGGGGTCGAGGTCGGCGGCAGCGCGATAACTATTGCGCTGCTCCGCAGAGTCGCTTTCGGTGATCCCCCAGAGATCCATTAACGATCTGTCTTTGCCGAAGATATCGTCCAGGATTTTGCACTCGGTGTAGCTGTTGATGCCTTCATCCAGCCACGGGTCCTCGAATTCGTTGGTCGCTACCATGCCGTACCAGTATTGATGGCCGAACTCGTGTGACAGGGTCTGTTCGAGAAGACGGACCCCCTCGGGCATCCACCAGGTCGCGTTGCCGGTAATCAGCGTTGGATACTCCATGCCTCCGGCTCGCTGGCCGCCACCGTACGCTGGATCGACGACCGTGATCTGTCTGTAAGGGTAAGGGCCGTACCACTCATCAAAGCGCTTCAGGGTTTCTTTCATGATGCGCATGTGGCGCGCGGCCTGTGACATGTGGCCGGGCTGCATCAGCATCCGGATCTTAACTTTTCCCATGCTGCCGGTGAAGTAGTCCTCGACGACGCGATAGCTGGGCTGCGCGGTCCAGACAAAGTCGTGAATGTCTTCTCCGCGGAAAGTCAGCGTCTTGGTGCCATCGCTGTTGTCGGCCTCGGCGAGTTGCACGCCGCTGGCGCCGACCACTTCATTCCGCGGCACGGTCAGCTTCACGTCGAAAGTGCCGAAATCCGCGAAGAACTCCGAGCTGAGATGGAACTGATGGCAGTTCCATGCGCCCTGCCACCACACGCCAACCTTCGGGAACCACTGCCCGCCCAGGATGAAATCGCGCTTGTAGCCAGTGCGGACGAATACTTCGCCGAACTGGTCGTGGAACGCGATCTTGAACTGCACCGACTCGTTCGGCGCGACCGGCCGCGGCAGCTTGACTTGAAAAACGGTGCGGTCTTCGAGGTTGCCGTCGTCGGGCGCAATGAACTTGATCTGCGAAGTGAGGTCGCCCATACCCACGACTTCCAGGGCCCGTATTTCCGCGGAGGCTTTGAACTTGTCCTCCCACTTGAACGTGGGGTATTCGTGGCGATTTTCTTTCATGAAGGTGGAGGTCGGCTGGAACGCGTTTAAGTAGAGGTGGAACGGGAAGGTGTCCTGCGGCTGGCTGGTCAGGTTGCGATAAGTCAGGACCTCGGTGGCGTCGAGTGCGCGCTTGACAGCATCGAAGCGGGCGTCGATCTGATACGCGACAACACGCTCGGAGAGCGCCTGACTAGCCAGCGTGGACACGGGGGCCGGGGAAGGCGCGAGTACGGATTGCGTACTCGTTGTTGCAAAACACTTGACCGTCACGAGCGCAAACAGGAAGAACGAAAGCAGGAAGCTTCGGAAGAATGACATCGCGCCGCGTCCTTATCGGAAAAAATAAAAGGTCAAGCGTACACCTGTCAGCACAACCGGACGGTTAGGTTAAACGCTCACAACGACCGCTCTCAGAAAGTGATCCTGCCCGACACCTGAATTTCGCGAGGGATGTCCGCGGTAGTGTTGATTTGGCCAAAGCTGGGCAGTAGGCCCAGCGTGCTGTTATAAGGTTGCGGACTTGAGAACACAGGGTGATTGAAGATCTGGAAAAAGTCCCCGCGCAACTCGAATGCCTTGCCTTCGCCCAGCCTACGAATGGGGAAGGACTTCGCCAGGGAGAAATCCCAGCGCTGGCGGAAAGGCCCGCGGAGTGTATTTCGTCCGGCATTTCCCTCCAACTGGCCGATTCCATTGGGAGAAATGGCATACGTCTGATTGCCTGGTCCCCCTAAGGGAGAAAGGGGTCCAAAAGTGTCACCCCCCGTCAGGATCGGAGTCTGGGTAAAGCAGTTTGAGTTAATAAACTGCGGGTACGACTGGCCGCCGAGTTTCCCCCCTGTGTACGGATTGCAACCGGGTACAACATTGGCAAAACCGGAGGTTGGAACAAAATTATTTAGCGGGAATGAGCCACCCGAGAGCGACGCCGTGCCAACTGGCGACGGCCCCGGCGAAAACTGCGTGATTGTAAATGGGAACCCGGAATTCAGCGTGGTCATCCCACTCATCGACCAGCCGCCGAGGAGATAACCCAGTGCCCCCTTCTTTGGCCCGGGAATGCTGTAAAGGTAAGTGAAGACAATGCGTTGACGCTGGTCGAAGTCCGACAATCCCTTGTTCAGGGCAGGCAAGAATGGATTGCCGAGAGGAGTGCCAAAGACGTCGTAGCCGAAGAGATGCGGAGCGTCGTCAATCGACTTGCTAAACGTGTAGGCTGCTTTGAAAAATAACCCCTTGGCCATTTGATGCTGGACGGTGAGAAGCAAGCCGTCATAGTAAGAGGCACCGTTGGTGACATATTCATAGCTGCTAGGAGCTATTCCGACGACGGTCTCACGCGCGGCGAGATCTTGCGCGGAATTCGTAACCAAACCGAAGGCGGCGGGATTGTTGCTGTTGTGGAGCAGCGCGTCGTAGCCCTGAAGGGTGTTCAGCAATCTCTGCCCGTGCGAACCGAGATAACCTAACTCCACCGACCACGACGGCGCAAATTGGTACTGAGCAGTGAGGTTCCACTCCTCGGTGTAGGGCGTGTGATTGTGAGGATTAACAGCGGAGATGCCGAGAAAAAGCGGAGAGGCGCAGGGGGCCGTATTGGCGAAAAGCGGACAGCCTGTGGAAGGATCAATGCCGGTGAGTTGAGGCGGCGTCGGCATCACAGGGAATTGAGACGGGAGCGGCAGCGTTGGGAATGGATTGCTTAGAACCTGCGTGCCAATAAAATTCTCGGACTCAGTCACGCCGAACGGAATTTGGTCAGTGGTCTGCAACAAAACCATCCCCGCCATGCGATCAAAGAAGATGCCGTAGCCGCCGCGCACGGCCAGCTTGGCGTTGCCAAAAACGTCATACGCAAAGCCAACCCGAGGCCCGAAGTTGGCCTTGTCCTGGTTGTACATCGTGCTTTTGCCGATGCCGGGCGTGCCATACTGCGGAATATTCGACGGGATCAAGAAACCCGCCAGAATTCCCGTGCCGCCTACGGCAGCATCCGCGGGCGCGACGCGCGCCGGGTCGAATGTAGACACGTGCCCAGTGTTCTCGTATTGGTTGCCGAAGTAGTCCCAGCGCAACCCGAGGTTCAACGTCAAACGCCTGCTGGCCCGAAAGTCGTCTTGAAAAAAAGCCGACATGTCGTTGGCTCGATAATCAGATGCCGTTAGGCCACTGGCGATGCTGATGCCGACAGGTGCCCCGATCAGGAAATCACGGAAGGAAACATCTCCCAGGCCACCACAGCCATCAGCTGGACAATTATAGAGGCTGTCGGCAAAGATGTTTTCAAAGCTCAGACTGCCCCGAAAATTGTACGTCTCGTGGTAATTGACTGCCTGGACCGCCGCTTGAAAACCGTAATGCAATGTGTGTTTGTTGTGAGTCTGTGTGACGGTTTCCCGAAGGGAAGCCGTGTGGGGGATCTGGATTGGTTCGGCTTCCGCGTTCGTCCCATACCCGCTCATTTGGTCTGAAAAACCAAGCCAAGGAGCTTGGGCAAAAAGGCTCGAGTTGAAACGGCTCATCCCGATCTGGGAAAGCGTGATTGGGTGGACGGAGTTATTCAGGTGGATGTTGTCCCTGGTGTAGCCAATCGTCAGATTGTTGATCAGGTGGGGATTGAAGATGTAGGTATCTTCGAGGGAATAGTTGTCGTTGAGGTATTGACTGGCCGTTCCCCCCGTCCCTGGGCCTAGGCCAAAGGCATTTGTGCCTGTCAATGGATTATGGAACATAATAAAACTGAGGCGATTCTGCTTGCCAAACACGTTGAAATCTCGGTCCACGCGAGCGGTCATTTGGTACTTGCTTAACTTAGTGGGTGACGAGATAAAGAAGTTGCCAAGCTCCCCTACGGGTGCCCCGGTCCCACTGGGCATCAAAAATCCATTGAAATTTCCCGGGAGATTCAGGTAGGCCAGGGCGACTGCGTCAATAGCAGACTGCGGAAGGGAGAAGGCTGCCGCAATGCTGGCCGCATCGCGAGTGGATGGCAAAACGGGAAGGGGGCCAGTTATTGGATAGCCCTCCGATATCCTTGTTCCTTCGTAATTAAAAAACCAGAATGTCTTTTTGTCCGGCAGCGGCCCCCCTACAGAGCCACCGAAGTTATTTTGCACAAACGGAGCGGCAGGGCCAGTTGTAAAGTAATTCTTCGCGGCCATGGATTGGTTGCGGTTGAACTCGTACAAGGTACCGTGAATCTGTTTTGTTCCTGACTTGGAGACGAGGGCGACGTAAGCGCCAGGATTGCGCCCGACACTGGCGTCAAAAAGGCTAGTCTGTGTCCTGAATTCCTGGACGGCATCTGGATCGGGGGTCGCAACGTTACCTAAGCCATTGAATTCAAAGTTGTTGGAATCGATTCCGTTAAACGAATAGTTGTTCGCAGTGTCACGGTTTCCGCCCGCGAAGAGGGTTGGTGCGTCGCTGTCGGCTGCGACGCCTGCGTCCGTAGCAGTCAGCATAAGCGGATTGCGGGTGTCAAGTGGTAGAGAAGCAATGACAGCCTCAGGGAGCGTGTTCCCGGTAGTCGCGTTGGTGGTATTGACGGTTTCGGCCGCGGTGGTGACCTCAATATTAACCGTGGACTTAGCGAGGGAGAGGCCAATCGGTTCGGTCGTGACCTCGGTGACTCGGACTACAATACCCTTGACCTCCTTTTGGGCAAAGCCCGGCGCCGTCACATCCACTTGGTAGCCGCTGCCAGGCGGGATGAACGGGAAGATGTATGCGCCATCGCTTTCGGTCTTCGCTTCACGGCGGAAGGCAAAATTCGAGTTGACCACGACAACGGTGGCATTCGCCACTACGGCGCCGGTCGGGTCCGTCACATTGCCACGAATCGCCCCCGTCGCTGGACTCACCTGGGCAACCAGGGGAATCGACGACAACAGCAGGACTTGCATGAAGCACAGAGTTTTTAAGACTTTCGCGATACCCATAATAATCTCCTCACACCACTGCATATTCTATAGGTATATATGTCTATAGTTTTGTTTGATGGCGACATGCTGAATGAAATCCGTCAATTTGTCAAGAATAATTTGACATAAACATTGTTATACATATATCATTGCCAGCGAATGATGTTCTTGTATGGATGCCAGGCGCCTTGTCATGCCTCCGTGAAAAGTGGCCCGGGACTTCAAAATGGATTCATCGCCCCGGCAGAAAATTCCAAATTTGGGACCAAAGGAGTTTCGAATTCCACTCTGCTTCATGAGCCGCTCGATATTTTTTCTCCGCGCGTGGGCTTCGCCTACGACGTTTTAGGAAACGGCAAAATGGCCATTCGTGGCGGCTATGGGCTCTACTATCAACGAATGGGCTGTATGTCATCGCTCCAGAGTGTCTCAAATCCGCCATTCAACTTGGCCGCATCGGACTTTTACAGCCCTCAGATTTATGGCATTCCGTGGCAAGCACAGATCCTGACGAATCCGTTCCCGACGTTGCCCTTGCCAAGCGCGTTTCCAATCTTTCCCCAGATGCCGACTCTTCAAAGTCTCAACCCCCTTGGAGGTCCCAATTACGATGTAAATCCACTCACGGGGATCACCGAGATCGATCCGCGCAACGGAACACCTTCCACCGAGCAGTGGAACCTGACCATCGAAACTGAGTTGATCAAGAACTGGGCCCTCGAAATCGGCTACGTGGGGTCCCACGCCATCCACCAGGTCATGTCGCAGGCCACCAACAGCGCATTGCTGCGCAACGCCAACAATCCGGGACCTTTTGGCTTGGACGTGAACTCGCCGGCTAACGCGCTATCTCGCGTGCCCATCATTGGAGTCGAGGGACTTTCCGATATAACCACCGACGGCAAGAGCTTGTACGACGCCTTGCTCGTAACCGTGAGCCATCGATTCAGCAAGGGACTCTATATGAAGGCGGCTTACGCCTGGTCGAAGGCGCTGGACAACTATCCGAGCGTCAATGGATTCGAGCCAGGACTCGGCGAACCCGGAAACCAATATATCCCCGACTTGAACTATGGCCTGTCTAGTTACAACACCCCGTACCGGTTTGTTGCCAGCTACGTCTATGATCTACCGGGTCCAAAACATGGCGTTGGCAGCTATTTCATAGGTAACTGGAGCCTGTCCGGCGAAACGACCCTCCAATCCGGCACTTCGGGCTATATCGGCCAACCCGCCTATAGCAGCCTGACAGGAAGCGCCGGGTACGGAATCGTGCTGCCAGGCTGTACGTTGAAGTCATCCGGTAGTGTGAGCGACCACGTTTCAAACTACCTGAACGCGAGCTGCGTAACTACGCAGCCTCTCTTGGCGCCGGGGACAACATTCGGTCCGCTTTCCCCGATTGCTGGGCCCGGAGACCAGATGTACACGATCGATCCGGCCTCTAGTGGAGGTAATCTGATGGGTTCCTCCACCCGGGGCGCCTTCCAAAATCCCTTTCAGACGCGCTGGGACATGGCTCTAAAGAAGACCTTCCCTGTTCACGTGCTCGGCGAACGGGGGGATCTTCAGTTCATCGCGCAAGCATTCAACCTGTTCAATACGCCAATTTTTGGCCCCCCTGGCAGTACCGCGGGTTACCCCAACTTCGGCATGATTGGCAGCACCCTCACAGGGGGGAGGGAACTCCAGTTCGCGCTTCGAGTCAATTTTTAGATAGTTACGATTTCAGGAGGACGTGTTGGTCTAGACATTGAGGATGCGGGCTGATTTCTTAGCGGCTGATTCCCGAATCTGTGCCATCGCGAGAAAGGATTGGCACATCTTCGGTCCTTCGATCCGGTACTTAGTAATGAAGGGATCAATGTCTCGACCGACGGAGGCCTGAAACACTGTTGCAGCTTTACGGGGAACGATGCGGAAAGTCCTGGCGGTCATTGCTTTTGCGTGCGCTCTGACGGGCCATGCGTTCGCGCAGAGCACGATGGCAACATTGACGGGGCGCGTGCTGGATCCTTCCGGTGCAGCCATCGCGGGTGCGGATGTGAGTGTAGTCAGCGTCGCGCGAAACACCCGCTATCCGGGTAGGACCAATGAGGAGGGCCTGTATGTAATCACCGACCTGCTTCCGGCGCCTACTCCGGGCATTGTTCTGACGGCCACCGCTCGGGGAACCACGCTCGACGCAGCTTGCTCTAAGGTTGGTGTTTTAGCGACAGAGTTTCTGCGTTCTTTAGTGCTTCAGTTTACGGAGGTTGCGATCGTCGTTGGCAACAATCGCTCGTACCGGCTTCCCGAGCCCGAGGCGGATCATTGAAAATCTTGAACTGAGGACAGGAAATCATGAACGCGCAACTCGCCACTTCACTACAAAACCTCAAAACGCGACTCAACACCTTTCCGCGTATACCACTTTGTAATCTGCCGACTCCCTTGGAAAAACTCGCCAATCTTTCTCGCAAATTGAACTTAAACCTATACATTAAGCGCGACGATGAGACCGGCCTTGCTATGGGCGGCAACAAAGCTCGCAAGTTGGAATTCATCATGGCAGATGCTTTAGCTCAGGGGGCCGATTCCATTGTTACGTGGGCCGGCGTGCAATCAAATTGGTGCCGGCAGCTAGCCGCCGCTGCACGGGTGGTCGGGATTGAGCCATTTCTCATCCTCTTCAAGCGCCCCGGATTGCCCTCGGAACGAACTGGAAACTGGTTGCTGGATGAAATCCTTGGGGCTGACATTACAGTGGTTCAACTTGAGGAGGGCTCACCAATCATGACTCTTCATCAAGTGCAACAATTTGTCGATTCCGTGATCGAGCGAGTAAGAAAGGCAGGAAGGAAGCCCTATTTAGTCCCCATTGGCGGGTCGCGGCTGGAAGGATCGATGAATCGCCCATGGGGAGCAATCGGCTATGTAAATGCGATGCTCGAGTTGACCGAGCAGGCAGAGGCGCAAGAGATGGCAATCGATCACCTGGTGTTTGCCACCAGCTCAGGCAGCACCCATGCAGGGCTGCTGGCGGGAGCGAGCTTTCTCGCCTCACGTACAAACCTGGTGGCTATTAGCGTGTCAGAGAAGAAGGGCGAAATTGCCGAAGTGGTGAAGGAGATTACAGATCAAGTTTTGTTGGAATTTGCGACGACCGGTCTTTCTCGAGAGATTCGGGAAGTTACCGTCCTCGATAATTATGTTGGCAAGGGCTATGGCATTCTTGATAGTGAGATCGTGCGTGCAATACGCAGGGTTGCGGAGAACGAAGGCATACTTCTTGACCCAGTTTACACCGGCAAGGCGATGGCAGGACTCCTGGATTTGTGTGAAATGGGTTACTTCAAACCGGGAGCGAACGTCGTGTTCTTACATACTGGAGGCACGCCGGGGCTGTTCTCATACCGTGACAGTATTTTCGCGGACCGCCAGACCGATTCTAGAGCGTGAATGGAATCTGGGTTCGAGAGCAGGCCTCCCGACGAACGGATTCGGTGAGCTTTGGCCGTGCCATAACTGGCGAGGGGCGTGCTTGGTTGGATGAGGTGTCATTTGAGGCTATCGCCATGCCGTGACACCCGGATCCGCTCGGCCTGAATCGCGATGATCGGGAAGCCCGACAGAGATCGGACGTTGCGGTGAACGGAATTGTCGTTCTGTGCGGAAGGTCCTTTTGAGTGTGGCTGTACGCTTTCTTTGCATCCGATGGGCGCAGATCAGCCTGTCGCTCAAGGTATCGGTTTTGAAGAACAGAAATGCGAGTTCGCTGATTACTAACTGACTGTTGAGGAAGTATCGCCCATGTTGACCCGATCCCCACGAAGAAGCGCAGTAGTGCTGCTGTGCTTCATGGCATTTGTCCTTTTGGCGGGCGCACAGACCAAGCGGATCAAGCCGCCAGCGGAACACCTGATCTTTAAATGCAAGGCCCTCATGAATCCGGCCACCGGCACGATACTGGAAAATGCCTTTATCGAAACCAACGGGGGCCGCATTCTGCGGACGGGAAAAGCAGCTGAATTGACCGGTTCCGAAGGGGCCAAGGTTGTCGACTACGGCGACAAATATGTCATCCCCGGTCTCATCGATACTCACGGCCATCTTTATGGCGGCGTTACCGTAAAGTACACGACTTCTCCTCTCATTCCCATCTTTTATCTGGCAGCCGGAGTAACCTCGATTGGCGATCCCGGGTCGATGGATCCCGGCGGAGACCTGGCCATGCGAAACCGCATCGACTCCGGTCTTTACACCGGCCCTCGTTATTTCTTGGCCGGAGAATATCTCGAAATGGCCCCGGTCACCGTCGGTTGGATGAATCCGCTCGCCACTCCTGAAGAAGCGCGTCTCAAGGTCGACCATTGGGCGGCGGAAGGCATATCCGCCATTAAGATCTATGCCAACATGAGCGGCGATGTCATGCAGGCCGCCATCGACGAAGCGCATGAACACGGCCTAAAAGTGTGGGCGCATATCGGGGCCGTGACCTATAAGCAGGCAATGGCCATGGGAGTAGACCAGCTCTATCATGGCGTTCTGGCCATGTCCGACACCCGTCCGGCAGGTATCACGCAGCATAACTTCGCCGCTTGGACGGACGAAACCTCTGCATTGGATCTTTCCCAGCCCGAAATTCTGGACATGCTGCGTCAGGCGGCCGCGCAGAAAGTGGTGCTGACGCCGACGACCGTTGTGCTCGACTCCTTGCTGCCTGGCAAAATGGAAGAGCATCATATGGAGGAACAGAAAAAGTACTACGCGCCGCAAGCTTGGGACAAACTTGTCGAGTATTCCCACCAGTTTCCGGGCGTCAAGGAAGAACAGCTACGCTCCAACATTGCAAAGAATATCGAGTTTGTTCGCCGGGCCCACGAGGCCGGCTGCATTCTGAGCACGGGGACCGACCTCGTAATGACGGCCATTCTGCCCGGGGTTAGTTTGTGGAGGGAAATGGAACTGTTCTCCGAAAGCGGCCTGCCGCCGATGGAAATCCTGAAGGCAGCCACGGTCAATGGGGCCTATGCTCTCGGCCGCTCCGACCAGTTGGGCACGGTGGAAGCAGGCAAGCTGGCTGATTTTGTGGTCCTCGATCGAAATCCCTTGGAAAACATCAGCAATGTCCGCTCGGTGTCGCATGTGGTAAAAGGCGGAGTGATCTATGACCCCCAGGAGCTTCTCAAGCCTTTGGAAGGGAAGGTGTATTAGATGAGATCCATAGAAAAATCTGCGTTGCGGCTCGTTTGGGTTGCCGTGGTACTTGCCCAAGCGGCTGCCTTCGGACAGGCTTCCAGTTCCGCCGCGCACGGCGACGTGCTGATCAAGAACGCCATGGTGATGACCGTGACCCACGGCAACATCACGAACGGTGCGATCTACATCAAGGACGGCAAGATCGCAGCGGTGGGTGCGGACATCCACGCTCCTGACGGCGCGGCGGTCATTGACGCTGACGGCAAGTACGTCACGCCGGGGATCGTCGATTCGCATTCGCATATCGCGCTCGATGATGACATCAACGAGGCCACCAGCCCGATTACACCGCAGATGATGATGAAAGATGCCTTTGACTACCAGGACAAGGCGATCTACCGGGCGCTGGCCGGCGGGGTGACCACGTCGCTTTTGTTGCACGGGTCGGCCAACATGATTGGCGGGCAGGCAGTCGTCATCAAGCACAAGTATGGGACGTCGCGGGACGAGATGCTGTTCCCAAACGCTCCGCGCTCCATCAAGTTCGCCAGCGGAGAGAACCCGAAGCGCGTCTACGGGGCCCGCGATCAGCTGCCTTCCACGCGCATGGGGAACTTTGCCGTGCAGCGCGAGGCCCTGGTCCAGGCGCAGGAGTACATGCGTGAGTGGGACAACTATAACGAGAAGGTGAAGCGTGGCGACAAGGATGCTACTCCGCCGAAGCACGATTTGAAACTCGAAGCGCTGGCGGATGTGCTGCGCGGCAAACTCATGGTGCAGATCCACATCTATCGCGCCGACGAGATGCTGACCGAAATCGCGATGGCCAAGGAGTTCGGCTACAAGATTCGTGCCTTCCATCACGCGCTCGAAGCTTACAAGGTGCCCGAGAAACTGGCGGCGGAAAACATTGCGATCGCGACCTTCGCCGACTGGTGGGGTTACAAGCAAGAAGCCTGGGACGCCATTCCGTGGAATGCAGTCATGGCTATGCGCAAGGGAGTGCGGGTAGCGATCAAGAGCGACTCCGAAGATTACACCCGCCGTCTGAATCAGGAGGCAGCCAAGACCATGCGCTATGGCGGAGCCACGGAAGAAGAAGCTTTGAAGATGATTACTCTCAATGCGGCGTGGATTGTGGGCGTGGATGATCGCGTGGGATCGATTGATGTGGGCAAGGATGCTGACATTGTTATTTGGAACGGATACCCGCTCTCCAGCTACGGCGTTCCGGAGAAGGTCCTGATTGATGGCGAAGTGTACTTCGATCGCTCGCTGCCGGGGTTGGGGACGACACATTACAAGGAGGGGAAGTGATGAGGACGTCAGCCATTAGCCATCAGCTTTCAGCCAAATGCAGATTCCTCGCTTTGCTCGGAATGGCGCTTTTTATTGTGATGGGATGGGCGCTAGCGCAGGAGAGGCCCGTGGTTCTCAAGGGCGGGAAGCTGCTGACGATCACGCATGGGGTGATTGAGAACGGGACGCTGGTCATGCAGGGTGGGAAGATCACGTCTGTGGGCGCGGCAGACTCGGTCACGGTCCCGGGCGGTGCGCAGATCGTGGACGTTACGGGGATGACCGTGTATCCCGGGCTGATCGATTCGGAAACCAATCTTGGCCTGACTGAAATCTTGGTCGAGAGAATGACCAATGACCTGGTCGAGATGAGCGACGAGATCATGCCGCACATGCACACGGCCGAGGCGTTCCACGCCGAGTCGACGCTGATCCCCGTGGCGCGAATGAACGGCATCACGAATGCGGTGGTCGCCCCGTCCAGCGAAGACACGCTGCCGGGACAGGATTCGTTCATCCAGCTCGCGGGCGCGTCGGCTACAGAGATGCTGCTGATTCGGGACAATGCGATGCCGCTGAATTTCACGGGAGAGGAGCGCCGGAACAAGGGCGGATTCGAGAAGCAGAAGTTTCCGGCTACGCGCATGGGATTGGCGGCCCAGCTAAGGCAGACATTCGTGGATGCGCAGGACTACAAAGCGAAGTGGGCAGACTACGATCACAAGAAGACCGATGCAGCGCGCGACAAAAAGCCCGAACCACTGGCTCCCAAGCGCGATCTGAAGCTGGAAGCTTTGGTGCCCTATCTTGAAGGCAAGAAAACCATCGTGCTGGCGGCAGAAAGTCCGAGCGATCTGGAAACAGCAGTCAATCTGGCAAACGAGTTTAAGCTGAAGTTCGTGTTGAATCACATCAGCCACTCGCAGCCGGTTCTGGACTATGTGGGGAAACTGATGGTTCCCGTGATTGTCGGTCCCATCTACGAAGCTCCCCGGCCGGAAGAGCGTTATGACACCGTATACAGCCTTCCCGCACAACTCTACCAACGCGGGGTAAAGATCGCTTTTGCGTCGTACTCGGCGCACGAGGTCCGCAATCTGCCCTACCAAGCGGGGTATGCGACTGCCTTCGGCTTGCCCCACGAAGAGGCGCTCAAGGCAATCACGATCAATCCTGCGGAGATCTGGGGAGTAGCCGACCGGTTGGGCTCGCTGGATACGGGAAAAACAGCGAACGTAGTAGTGGCCAATGGAGATCCGCTGGATGTCAAGACCGACGTAAAGAAGGTTTTTGTTGAAGGACGAGAGGTGCCGATGACCAGCCGTCAGGTCTGGCTGCGCGACCAGTACTCGAAGTGAAGGTTTCAGTTCAGGTGCAATCTCAGGAAGAAACGGGCGGGGAGGAGGACTTGACCAATGTTGAATGCAAATTCTCCCCCTCTCCGCCACGCTCGTCGCTTTTTTCCTCGCATACGCTTTCAGGGTCTAGCTCTTCTTCGAGGTCAACCCATAACTAAGCTCGGCAAGCTGTGCTTTGTGGTCGCCTGCGTGATTGCACCTTTGCTGGTTGCTCAAGACCAAAAAGGTACGAACTTGTCCGAGCCGATTGCCATCCGCGCCGCCCGGCTCATCGACGGACAGAATGAATCACCTGTCACTGACGCGGTCATCATCATTGAAGGAGAAAAGATTACCGCCGTTGGTTCGAAGGTACCCATTCCGCCGGAAGCTAACGTGCTCGATTTGGGCGATGCGACGTTATTGCCAGGCTTGATTGATTCGCACACACACCTGTTGACTGAAATGGATGGGACGAATGCTAGCCATGAGATGCTGAGAATGGTTGCGACGCAAAGCACCGCCGAGCGCGCCTTACTGGGTGCCAAGCTGGCGCGGGAGGACCTCGAGGCTGGCATTACCACGGTGCGCGATCTGGGCAACTCCGGCGTAAATGGAGACGTGGCCCTACGTGATGCCATCAAGCGGGGATGGTTGCCCGGTCCACGCATCGTCGCAGCCACCCGGGCCCTCGCCGCTCCGGGTGGCCAGTTCGGCCGACTCACCCCCGAGGCGCAGGCGATCATTGAACAGGAATACGTCACGATCAACGGTCCGGAAGGCGCCCGGCAGGCGGTGCGCCAGGCGCTCTACGACGGCGCAAACTGCATTAAGGTGATCGTCAACGGCAGCCCGGCCAACGTGACCCTCGAGGAGATGAAAGCCATCGTCGGGGAGGCGCACATTAATGGAGTGAAAGTTGCGGCCCACGCGATTGGCGAAAAAGCGACTCGTATCGCGGCGGAGGCGGGCGCAGATTCGATCGAGCACGCCTACATGGTTCCCGACGATGTGTTAAAGATGATGGCGCAAAAACACATCTTCATGGTCCCCACCGACGGCACCATGCAGGAATATCTTGACATGACCTTCGGTACGCACCAGCCCACGCCCGACGAGATCAAAGAGCAGGAGAGATGGATCAAGCCCTCTGTGGCCGGCAACCGCGATCGCCTGCAGCGTGCTCGCAAGATGGGTGTGCCCATCGCCGCTGGTTCAGACATGTATGTTACGATGCCGCACGAGAACCGTGGACAAGCCAGCCTCGACATGCTTTCAGCATACGCGGATGAGGGGATGACTCCCATAGAGATCATTCGCGCGGCAACGATCAATGCGGCCGAGTTGCTGGGATGGCAGGATCGCACCGGCTCTCTGGAAGTGGGCAAGCTTGCGGATATCATCGCCGTCCCTGGTGATCCGTTGAAAGATGTCACTTCGCTCGAGCACGCGAAGTTTGTCATGAAGGGCGGGGTTGTGATCAAAAATGAGAAGTAACGTCGCATTACTCCGCAGGTCTACTCCCCCGAGCACCTGCTGAAAAGGATCATTTTGTTTTA
>Ga0187848_10000647_pt1 | contig 31065 bp, 22 predicted proteins | sample June2016WEW_4_40_FD_132424 | JGI IMG/M metagenome (GOLD analysis project Ga0187848, IMG submission 132424) | Peatland microbial communities from SPRUCE experiment site at the Marcell Experimental Forest, Minnesota, USA - June2016WEW_4_40 | ecosystem: Environmental > Terrestrial > Soil >... | reverse complement strand
ACCAGCGCCGCCAGGATGCCGATGATGGTGATGACCAGCAGCATTTCGACGAGGGTGAAGGCGCGATTTTGGATTGCGGCGGGAAGCGAAGCGCCACGCCGCTTTCGGATGCTGTCGGAGCGCGCGAAAAGCGGTGTCGCCGCTTCGCTCCAGTCTTCGCTGCGCTTCGCCTCGGCAGGCTGCCACCGCAGTCCAAATGCGCGGTGGGATCCAAGTTTGGAATTGAGAGTTCGGAGTTGGATTTTGATTTTCATAAATTTCGCGTTTTTATTTGATGTAATCCTGCAACGAGAACACCGGCAGCAACATGCCGATGAAAATAATGCCGATGAATCCAGCGATGAGAAACAGCATCAGCGGTTCGGCGAAGGCCACCGCCGTTTTCAGGTGCCGGTCCAGGTCCACCTCGGTCACGCTTGCGATGCGGACGAGTTCCGCGTCGAGCTTGCCGCTTTCCTCGGCCACGGAAACCATTTCCAGGACGGAACCGGGGAAGAGGTCCTTGCAATCCGCCAGGCTCTGGCCGAGCCGCCCGCCTTGCTGGACGCGCTCGATGGATTGCGAGACGGCGTCCACGAGAATCTGGTTGCCGATGGATTTGCGGGCGACATTCAGGCCATGCACGAGCGGCACGCCCGCGCCGAGCAAGGTGCCCAGCATCCGGCAGAACCGCGCCATGGCAAATTGCGCGGTCAGCGGGCCGACGACGGGCGATTGCAAAACCAGGTTTTCCCAGATCCGGCGTCCCTTTTCGGAGGCGAACCAGGTGCGCACGAGGAAGCCGGCGACCACCAGGCCCGTCGCGATAAACAATCCGTAGGAACGGACGGCGTGACTGACGCCGATGATGAGCTGCGTGATCAACGGCAGGGCACCGTGCACGCTGCTGAAGACCTTCTGGAATTTCGGAATGAAAAACACCAGCAACACCGTAAGCACGACCAGCGCCAGCGCCAGCAGGATGCACGGATAAACCATCGCGGTCGTCACCTTCGACTTCAGGTCCTTTTCCCGCGCCTGGAAATCGGCGATTTGCGCCAGCACCACGTCGAGGAATCCGCCCGCCTCGCCGGCTTCCACCATCGCAACATAAACGCGCGGAAAGGTCTCCGGCGACTTCGACATTGCAGTGGCCAGCGACATGCCGTCAATGACCAGGTCGTGGACTTCCTTCCATTTGGCCTGGGCGGCGGGCGAGGAGGCTTCCTTGTAAAGAATGACCAGCGCGCGGCTCAGGGGCACGCCCGCCGCGAGCAGGCTGGAGAGCAGGCGCGTGAAATTTTCCAGGTCCTTCCCGGAAACTTTTTTCGATTCAAACTTGAAGGAAAGGTTTCCGAATGACGCCGGCAACGGGGAGCCGTTTTTCGACGACGCGACCGCGGCCTTTTCGGCCAGGCTGACCGGGCGCAGGCCGAGCGTCTCCACCTGCCGCAACGCGTCGGGCCGGCCCGGGGCGTCCAACTGCCCTTCGGCCATGGTGCCGTCGCTCTGCAATGCTCTGTAGGAAAACGTGGGCATTTGAAAATCAGGAAAACATCCAACATCCAACATCTAACGCCGAACATCCAATGCACGGACAGCAAATACCATTGGGAGTTGGATGTTCGATGTTGGATGTTGGATGTTCCCGGTTCATAACTATCTCGATACGGCGATGCTGCCCGGGGTTTGCGCCGCGGCATCCTGCGTTTCGTTTTTGGTCGTGCGCTCCACTTCCTTGGCGGTGGTAACGCTTAAAACCTCCTCGACGGTGGTAATGCCCTGCCGGACCAGGCGCCAGCCGTCCTCGGCCAGCGTTTTCATGCCGGCGCGCCGGGCGGAGTCGCGGATCTGGTCGCTCGAGGCGTTTTTCAAGACCAACTGGCGGATTTCACTGTCGCTGTCCATCCACTCAAAAATCGCGTGGCGGCCATGGAAACCGGTGTTGCGGCATTCGCGGCAGCCGATGGATTTGTAAATGGTGACTTGGGCGGGAATGCCCAGCCGCGCCTTGAAGGCTTGGGCGGTCGGCGAGTCGTCGGCCTGTTTGCAATGCGTGCAAAGCACGCGCACGAGACGTTGCGCGAGCACGGCTTCGAGCGATGACGCGACGAGGTACGGTTCGACACCCATGTCCACGAGGCGGGTGACGGCACCCGGGGCGTCGTTGGTGTGCAGGGTGGAGAAAACCAGGTGGCCGGTGAGGGAGGCCTGCACGGCGATCTGCGCTGTTTCCTGGTCGCGGATTTCACCGATGAGAATCACGTCCGGGTCGTGGCGCAAAATCGAGCGCAGTCCGCGCGCGAAGGTGAGGCCGGACTTTTCGTTGACCTGAATCTGGTTGACGCCTTTGAGCTGGTATTCGACCGGGTCTTCAACGGTGATGATTTTGCGGACGGAATCGTTGATTTCGTTGAGGGCGGTGTAAAGGGTCGAGGTTTTGCCGCTGCCGGTGGGGCCGGTGACAAGGATGATGCCGTGCGGCAGTTGGAGGACGCGCCGGAAGCAGCCCAGTTCGCGCCGATCCATGTCCAGTTCGCCCATGCCGCGCAGCGTGGCGTTTTGCCGGAGCAAACGCATGACCACGGCCTCGCCGTGCAGCATCGGAATCACCGAGACCCGGATGTCCACTTCAGCGTCGTCGAGACGGATTCTGATGCGGCCGTCCTGCGGCAGGCGTTTTTCCGCGATGTTGAGATGGCTCAAAATTTTGACGCGGGACACGATGGCCGGCTGGAAACGCTTGAGTTGCGCGGGCACGGAAACATCCTGCAGCACGCCGTCAATGCGGTAGCGGATGCGGAACTCGTCCTCGAACGGTTCGAGATGAATGTCCGACGCGCGCAGCTCGATGGCGTCCTTCAAAACCTGGTTGACGAAGCGGATGATTGAAGCTTCGTCTTCCTCGGCCTCGTCGAGATTGGTGTCCTCGGCATTTTCGTCAACGACTTGGAAACCCTTTTCCTCATCGAGCGTGCCAATCGTGTCCGCGCCTACGCCGAGGCGTTTTTTGATTTCGCGCTGGATGGCTTCGCCGACGGCCAGCACCGGTTTGAGGTTCAAGCCGGTCATGGTTTTCAGCGCGTCGAGGCCCTGGGTGGCGAAGAGGCGGCTGGTGGCGACCTCGACGGTGCCGTTGAGACGCTTGAGTGGAAGCAATTCCTCCTTCAACAGGATGCGGGCGGGAAAAAGGGAGAGAAGCTGACGGTCCGGTTCCACATCGTCCAGCGTCGTGTAGGCGAGGCCGTATTCCTGGGCCAGCCAGCGCAGGATGTCTTCCTCGGTTTGGAGCGGAGACTTCGCGCGCAAGAGGGACTCCGCGTCAGTGGAAGACAGTTGCCGGCCCGCGACCATGCGGTCCAGCAACTGTTTCAACGAAGTGGCTTGAGCGGGAGTTTCAGTCATAGGGCGGACGTCAACTTCTCCTTTGGATTGGTTATTCGAGCAATCCGAGCAGGGTGGCCTGGGCTTCCTGTTTCGTATTAAGCACCTTGCGGAGGTTTTCCTGCGCCGTCACGAGCTTGGCCTGTTTGGTTTTTTGCGAGGCCTGGTATTTCGCCAGCGCAGCTTTTATTTGCGCCTTGGGCGCGTTGTCATCAATAGCCTTCTGCAGGGCATCGGCTTCCGGGCTGGGCTGGCCGAAGAAACCACCGCGCCCGCCGCCGCCAGCCTCAGTATTGGCGCCATTACCGCCGCCGCGGTTGCCACGGAACATGCGGCCCATGCCGCCGCTACGCGCGTCCCGCTGGGCATCAAACACTTTTTGAACCAGCGGTTGAACGGCATTCCACTCAGTCTCGTTGGTGAAGCCGAGTTCGTCATGCACGCGCTCCATGAAGCGCTGCTGCATTTGCGCCGGGTCGAAGTTGCCGCCGCCGCGGCGCCCGCCGCCGCCGCCGCCGCCGCCATTGTCATTTTGGGCGGAAACGTTGCCCGCGCTCAAAAACAGGGCCGCAGCGATTCCGCATATCGTCAATAATTGATTCACTTTCATCGGATATTCTCCTCTTGTAGTTGGGATGTTTTTGCATTTTTTGCTTCGTTGTGGGGCGGCACACACATGCTGCCCATCAGTTGCGAAACCATTTCCATGCAATAACCATACCAGCGCCACAAAAGTCCGTTTCATTGGGAAATGGATGAACGGGCTGCGCAATTGCTGCTCAACCCCTTCCCGTGCTACGCAGATTCTGCGCGCTTGGTGCAATTGCGCAGCGTGGAAAGCGGGCAGACCTCGTTTCTGCCAACTACGAACCGGTCCACGAATTCGTTCACATCCTCACCGACGCAGGTGACGAATGGCGGGCAGCGATTCCATTGCATCCGCTCACCGTAATCTCAGGCAGCTTTCCTGGCTGGCGCGCGGATAGAGCTTGCCGTTTGTTTTCACTTTGTCATAAAATGTTTTCGTGCCGATTCAACGCGGCATGTCAGAGCACTCAGAGCACTGGTTGCCTCGGTAGCTCAATTGGTAGAGCAGTTGACTCTTAATCAAAAAACAGTAAAAATCCTAATAGTCGTATCAGTCCGCTACAGTCCGCTACAGTCCGCAATCCTTGATCCATACGGCAATCGTCACCGGCAAAATTAGCCACCCTGTTTTCTTGTGATGCCATTTATACGCCATTTTTGGGCTTGCGCTATCAAATCCGCTATCAAATGGACGGGGGCGTGCCCTAGGATAATTCGGCGGGTGTCAGGACACCGCCCAGGTGATCGTCGCACGGCGTAGCCAGCGCAGCGAATGGGGTGCCCTACGCCAGCGAGTTCTGGCGTTCACTTACTTTGGCGGCTTTGGGCGGCTTTGGCGCGGGTGCGCGGTTTATGGATATGCCAATCGGAAAAACATCGGGGACTTTACCGGGGGAAAGGTAAGAAAGTTTATCCCGTTGCTGGTGCTGGTGGCACCACTATTATAATCAGTCCAACCGGCACTAAAGTTTTCCGTGTATTGAAGTGTGCAGCCGGTAGCCGGCCATGAAACAACCAGGTTGTTCGCCGTGATTTCTGTGAGGGTCAGCTTTGAAGGATTCCAGCCCATCCGAATCACATGGTTGTTTACATCCCCCACAAAGAGGCGCCCCGTACTGTCTGCTACAATTCCATACGGATTGTAGAAAAGCGCATTGGTTCCTGTCCCGTCGGTGTTGCCCGACAGTCCGGCGATTCCCGCAACTGTGCTTACCACCCAGTTCGTCCCGACCAATGTAAGCTTTCGGATGCAATTCCTTTCATCTGTCACAAAAAGGTTGCCTTGTGGGTCCACTGTAATGCCCACTGGAAAGGTGAACAGCGCATTGGTTCCTATCCCATCGGCTTCGCCAAGGGCCTCGCCATACTGCCAACGGGTTCCGGCAATTGTATTTACTACCCAGTTCGTCCCGGCCGGTGTAATCTTGCGGATGACGCAATTATACCAATCTGCTACATACAAATTGCTATGGGTATCCACCGCAATCCCCTCAGGGTCATAAAATATAGCATTATTGTTCGTCCCGTCTGAATAGCCATACTGCCAAGGCGTTCCCGCAACTAAGCTTACCACCCAGTTCGTTCCGACTGGTGTAACCCTATAGATGGCACAACCGGTGGTATCTACCACATAAAGGTTGCCGGTGCTGTCCGACGTAATCGCTTGTGGTGATGCAAAAAAGCCAATTCCATTCGTCCCCATCCAGCCAATTCCATTCGTTCCTGAAATTGTGCTGACAACCCAATTAGTTCCAACCAGTGTAATTTTTCGGATGGTGCCTTGGTCGCCACTTAACGCATACAAATTACCATCGGTGGACGCCGTAATTGCGCACATATTGCCGAATTGCGCATTTGTTCCTATCCCATCGGCAGAGCCAGACAGTCCTGATCCCGCGATTGTAGTTATGACCCAGTTGGTTCCAACCGGCGTTACCATGCGGATGTCGTGACGGGCTTCATCCGCCACGAAAAGGTTGCTTTGCGAGTCCATTGTAACGCCCCAAGGCCAACAAAATTCAGCATTGCGGTTCGTCCCATCAGCTAGGCCATACTGTCCATCCCCCGCAATGGTAATAAAGGTATAAGGCGTGGTGTAATTGGCCTGCCCTCGTGCGCTAGTTAGAACAAGAACGCTGGCCAAACAAACGACTAATTTGAGAGTTATATTTTTCATGGTTTTCCCTGTTTTTGTTTGTTGATGTTTTTATTGCATCTTTTGATATTCCAAAACGGCGCGGCCGGTCAGCCGTTCAATGTGAACGATGTTGTAGGCGGAATTGGTGCTGTTGCCGGGCGGCATTTCCGCCACATCGGGCGAATTGAATTGGAACGCTTTGGTCGTCGCATCCCTGGCGAACAACACGCTGCCTTTCGCAATCGGAATGTATTCGTCGGAACCTGACACATTCACCCCGTCGGCGGTGAGTTGTCCAAGATAATTGAACGCGATGTATGGCAGGGAAAGCGCCCCGGTATTGGTGGCGGTTTCCGTTGGGAATGGAAATGTGTTGGCGTAGTTGAATTTGGAAATGAAATACGCCGTGCCGGAAATTTGATCAACAATGGTGTTGGTGGTGTAAAACTTTTGAAAGGCAATAAACGTGCCGTCGGGCAAAGTCTGCCAGGGCGCGAGATAATGCGGCGTGTGCTGCCCCGGTTGGTCGCCCACCGAACGCAAACTGACAAAGATGTAGCCGGTCAACTGTTTGTCGCAAAGATTGGTTGCGGCGGTTTGTTGCGCCGTGGTCAGGGTGGAAAGAAAACCGCTTGGATTGCTGCCCCAAAAATTCGTCGGCACGAAAACCATATAGACCGTCGTGCGCTGGCTGATGGCCAGTTGCCGCGCGCGGGCAACCCCGTCGAGCAACTGGCGCGAGGCCCCAAGGGTGGCGTCCGACTTGGCGAAATTTTTCAGCACCGGCACGGTCAACGCCGCCATGATGCCGAGAATGGCAATGACCACCAGCAACTCAATCAGCGTAAAACCGGGGGGGAAGGGCCGTGTGTTTGTTTTCATAAGATTTCAACTCAGCATTTTAGTCCTGCTGGTGGTGGTTGTCAACCTTCATATTGAACTATAGTGAAATATGCTGCCACCGCTTTTCTTGTGTAAAATTATCCAATGAATCGAAAGGCACAAGCCATTTGCGTGACGGCGATCTCCCGGCTCAAGGCGGAACGGGAACGGCGCAAGCTATCCAAATACTTCATTGCGCAGGAATCCGGCCTGTCACCGCAAATGGTCGGTTACGTCGAGCGTGGCCTTAGAAACCCGACTTTGGAAACGGTGTTGCGCATGGCCGAGGCAATGGACGTTGAGTTTGAAAAAATCCTCAAACAGGCACGGAAAGAAGTTTCCAAATCCGCAAAGTGATACTTGGCAAGTTGAGAAGTCAGGAAGCCCCTTTGTTTTTTTTCATCAAAAATTGTGCAGTCACCTGACGTTACCGCACAACCCGTTTTGTTTTTACCTATTGTTTCGGGGGGAATGGTCCCGACCCCCGCCGGCCTGTGTATTATGCTCAAAATGGTAGGAAAACAGGCCAAAAAGACGTGGCACTAAACTTCAAATCAACTGCCTTGTGTTACAAACATCTTGAATCCATTGGCTTTCGTTGTGGTATGGTTGGCCATTTGATAGGGGGCTTGATAGGACGCCCGGTTGGTTGTTTCGGGGCGGTCATCCGTGCAAGGCCCGGTGCGCTGGTAACGGTTCTCGCCTTTTGCGCGACAAACGCGAAGGCTTCCGCAGATATTCCCGTTGTCGGCATTTGGACATTATTCATTTCATTGGGCATTTCATGGTGAGGCGGCTTCGTTGGCGATCTGGTAACGGGCTGGGACTTTGGTTTATGACGGGCTTGTTGAGGGCGTTTGAAGCGTTGTTGACTGGCTACAGGCCGGTGGTGCCACTGCTGCCACTGCCATATATAGATATATGGCATTGTGGCAGTGACAGTGGCTTGCGGCTGCCATAATCAATTCTGGCAGTTCTGGCAGTTGTGGCAGTAGCCGCATAAACATTGGTGAAAATGTTTTTAGCATTTTGGCAGTTAAAACGGCATCTCAGGAATTCCATGATTTTCGTCGGCAAGAGACTGAAACGCGAGTTTTAAGACCAGCGGCGCGGTTTTCAGTGGTCACAAAAGTCAGGGCTGATTAGCGGCATGATGAACCTCATTCTTTTTTGTCGGCTTCGCGGGAAAGCGCGGCTTGCCGAGGATCACCTCGTCCACATAAGCTTGGTGAGAAAAGAACATAAACTCGTTGTATTCCCAGCGCAGCTCCATTTCACCAGCGGCATACCATTCGATTGAGTCTGCCAAGTCCCCGACCAATTGCCGTACCGTCCGTTCAACCCAGTCTTTGTGGATTGCCTTTTTTGTTCCGTCCAAGGTTCCGGGACCGTCTATGACGCCTGCGTCGGTAGAAATTACATTGACAAAGTAATACCCGTCTTGGCGGTGCGGCATAATGTCAATTTGGTAAGAGGTGAAATTGTTGCTCACGTGGCCCATGAGACATTCTCCCGGTTTTGGGGGTAAGCGCGAACCTAGCCGGCGGTGGTGGTGCGGTGTTTCGGCGTCAGGCAGTTTGGCAATCAAGTCGGAAGGCCGGTCGCCTTCGGAAAGTAGCCGGTAGGCGTCGGTCAAATTCAAAACAGTTTTGAATTTGGGGTCATCCCGTTTTTCCCAAATGCGAATATAATTTCGTGCCGTCTGGTCTGAAAACGGCAGATTCTTCTGCATCCACAGCAGCCAGTCGCCATGTTTCAAACTGGTCTTTATGTCCGTCAGCAATTCGCCCAGTCTGACAGCCTTTTCCAGACTGGTGCGGGCGGCGGTGATGATCTCGTTGTGCAACGCGATGATTTGCGCCAGGACTTCGGGCGCGGCCAAATTTGTATTCATTTTGGTGTTGGTGGTTATGGTTTGTTTTTCGGTGAAGTTGGCGTCCATTTTCCGGTAACTTTGGAAAGCAGGATTTTCCCGTCATTTTCCAATTCTTTTTTTAGGCGGTAGAAACTGCGTTCGGGGATGCCTTGTTCCTTCGCGGCGGCGAGAAAATCGCCGTTGGTGAAACCCTTGCCGGGAAGCAACCCAAACAATTCTTCCGGCGCGTGTTCGGGTTTGCGTCCGGCTGGCTGCTTCAATTTGGCCGGGTTGAGTTCGGTTTCGACCATGACCGGATATTCCCATTGAACAACGAAGCTGGGTTGTTCGGGCAAGTTGCGCAAGATGAGGTCAACGGCGTAGGCGTCAGGCGTTTCGTGCTTAGTCAAGATAATCAGGCTGTCTGCGTCACGCCCAAAAACGCCACTGCCGGAAATGCGGTCAATGGCTTCCTTGCTGGCCTGATTGCCTTTGCTGAAATGGGCGGCGTAGAGCACTGCCGCGCCGGTTTGGACGGCCAGGTGTTCCAGTTCGTTGCACAATTCGCCGATGTCGCCCGCGTCATTTTCGTTTCGTCCGCCGAGTCCCTTATAAATTGGATCAACGATGATGAGCGAATAATTTCCGGCTTTGATTTTGTCGAGCAACGTCGGAAACAACTGCCAGAACGGGGCGGCATGGCCGCGCAGGGTCCACACGTCCAGGTTGCCTACGTCGCCAAGCCCTTTGACTTCACAAAGCCGCTTGATGCGGGCGCGGATGAAGGCGCGGGGGATTTCAAAATTGATGTAGAGCACCGGGCCCTTTACCGTGTGCCATTTCCAAAACTCGGTTCCGGTCGCAACACTGATTGCGGCGTCCAAGAGAATCCATGTTTTGCGGGCCTTGGCATTTGAGCCGAGCACGGCCTTTAGTCCCTGATGCAATACGCCGCGAATAATTTCCGGCGGCAGCGTGATTGAATCATCGGCGCAAAGTGCGGCGGCATTATCAATTTCAGGCAGCGGGATTTCCAGTTTTGGCGCTGGCGGTTCTACCTTGGCGAGGGATTCACTGGCAACTGGCGTCTGGTCCGCCTTGGGTGCGGCGGGCGGCGTCCATTCCGGCGTGGCGTCCACCAGGGCAACGATACCGGCGGCGTCACCGCCAGCAGAAAAATAATCATGTGCGTCTTTAACGGGCTTGCCGTCTAAGTCGGGCAGTTCGATTACGCGAACGGATTTTGCAGCGCCGTAGAGACTGGCTGCGACTTCCTGCGCGTGGGCACGTCCGGGCGTGTCCTTGTCGGCGACGATCACACAGTCACAACCGCACAATGTTTCGCTGTATTCCTTGCGCCACTTGCCAGCGCCCATCGGGTTGCACGTCGCCGTGAATCCTTGTTGGGCTATTCGGTCAACGTCCTTTTCGCCTTCGGCGATGATGACAGGTTTCCCGCCCACTTTAGCATTCAATATTTTGGGCAGGCGGTAAAGAACGCGGGCCACGCCGTCCATGCAGCCCGGCCCCTCAATCCATTTGCCGGGCCGGGCCGGGTCTGCCCGGCGTTGGCTAAAAGTTTTCGGGTGGTCAAACCGCATTACCTGGTAAACCACCTTGCCGCCGGCGTCATGGTAATCATAGGCACAAACAAACTTTCCGGTGTGTCCGTTGGCTGTTGCCTTGGGTGCCTCTTTATCCAAAAACAAATCAGACAGCTTCAAACGAACCGCGGCGCAGATCGCTGGCGTCTTGCATCCGGCGAGGCAATAAACCAACGTGCGGCCATCGTCACCCTGAGAAATTGAAAGGCTGGCGGTGCTGTCATCATGCGCCGGGCAGCGGGCCATCCAGTGGCCAGGGCTGGTTTCTTTTACTGCTTGAAGTCTCTTTAAAATCGCGTATGTTTCCATAACTCATAGTTCGCCGTCGTGTTTTACTCGCTGTAGGCACGGCGGCTTTTAATTTTTCAGTGTGCATTCCAAATGAGCCGCAGCACGTCGGCGGCGGTCCGCACGTCCTCACTGTCCAGCGGTCGAGGCAGCGGCAGCGGCCGGGCCTTGCGCTGCGCCTCTCGCGACAGCCGTTCGATTAAATGCACGGTTGAACCGGATGCCCGACTGAAACGCAGATGACTTTTCATTTCATCAAAATGAACCTGACGCAACAGCCCCACGACCGTCACGCCAGGCCAGGTGGTCGGTCCCCAGTTGGGTAACAGGTGTTGTTGGGGACAAGCCAACCGTTACCCCAACCAACCACAAATCAAAATCTCAGCTTGCGGGTTTCGGCGTTACCCCCATTGCCTTGAGTGCTTCAACAACTCCCGCCGCGATCTGGCCACCAAGCGGCAACCGGCGGTGCGCATCCTCGTCGGCGATCCGGGCGTCAATGATGGCGGCGCGGTCAAGGATGGACTTTTCAAATGCAATGGCCGGGCGCATGAACTCGATGCAAGTTTCCCACTCAGATTTTGTCATGCTGTGGGCAGTAGGCACGAAGTCCTCAACAAACGTCCCAAGCCAGACAGAAACAATCCCGGTGCCCATTGCGCGCGCTTGCGCCAGGACACTGGCGGTCAAGTCGTTGGCGGTCAGGTCGCGCACTGTAGAGGCGCTAACCGATTTGGTAAAAATTGTTTCGCGTCCGCTTTCAATCCTCTTTTCAATTGTAATGGCAACGCCAATCAGATTCGTGCATGTTGTGTCCCAGCCACCGCCACTGGCGGTCGTAATCCTGCGACTGACATTTTCTGGTTTGAAAACCCAGCCGGGCAGCCAACCGTATTTTTCTGGGCACGAACAATTAAAAAGATGACTAAAAACTTCCGGCGCAACGCGGCCATTGGCGGTGGCCAGTGTCACGTCGTCAATGCTTTGACCGCCGACGGTGCTGGCCGCAACCTGAATTTCGCTTTCCATAGGCTACTTACTAAAAAGGTTTTTACTCGTTAGTGAGGGTGCGCCCGGCGTTATTGGCGGCAGTTTCGGGTTTGGCGAGTTGCCGGTTTTGACTTCGCCTTGCCCTTTCCAGGCGCGGGCCGGTGCGCCGCTGCTGAAATCACGTTTGCCGCCGACGATTTTTAGTGATGGTATCTTGTTCATAATTGGTTTTGGTGTTGGTTGAGTTTTGAAAACCGGATGGTCAATTTTTCGGCGTTTTGTTTTTGAAGTTCGATGATGCGCACGTGGAAAGCCTTTGAATCGCGCCGGCGAAGTTCCGTCAACGGCATCTTCCGCGCTGACGCCGGCCACGGCCTGCCGAAAAGCGAACCAGTCGAAAGTTCAACGATTTCTTCGGTCATGGGTTATTGCGCGTTTGCGAACCGCTGAAGCTCGCTTTCAGAAATCAAGATGTGGCGGAAATTTGGCAGGCGGTGTAGTCGTTCTTGCCGGATCAGTTTGCGGACTGATACAACAGACATGGAAAGCCTTTTTGCGGTCACAGTAATGTTGAAAAGCACAGGTGGCGGCAGGGTGCCGTTGCCGTTGCCGTTGGTTTCAACTTTTTCAATCGCAGTTTCATTCATATTTTTTTGTTTTGAATTTCGCATCAAACAAACCGCACCTGACTTCATCGCGCAATACCGTCGCGTCCGTCATGGCCGTTTATTTTCACACCAAATAACCCTCACCTTGTTTCTTGTGGCAATACCGTCGCTGCCGTCATTTCCGTTTATTTTCGGTTCTGGACACAAAAAAGCCCGCCGGTAAGGGCGGGCGTTGAGGATTCAAAGGGCGCGTTACTCGTTGCCCGCGGCGATCATGGGCACAACATTTTCAGGCAACGTCTGGCCAAACGTGACCTTCGCCGCCATGTCCTGTGAATGTGTCCGGCGCAAGTGACCATAAATCCGCATGGCCAGCACACCGCCGTCCAAATGGCCAAGCCAGCGGCTCACAGTAGGAATGTCAACGCCGGCCTCGATACAGACCGAAGCAAAGAAATGCCGGCAGCTATGATGAGTAAGCCGGGCAATCCCAAGTTTTTTGCAAGCATTGGTGAGGCTCTTTTCACACTCCGATAGAACACAAATCCGATCCGTCGGCATGGCATTGGGCTGTTGACTCGCCAGCCGTTCCAGCAATCGGCGCATGGGCGGGATGATCGGCACAAACCGAATGTTGGCTGCCGATGAAGTCAAACTCCGCTTGGCGGAATGAATCTTTAACTCGCCCCGGCTGAAATTCACGTCCTGCCAGGCCACCAGCCGCGCTTCCGATATTCTGCAACCGCTGTAAGCCAAAAATTCAACCAGGTCGGCACAGTCACGGGATTGGCCACCCCCGGCACAAGCAATCGTCAAAACCAATTTTTCAAATTGTTTCGGTTCCGGCAAAATCAATTCTTTCGGTTTGACCCCAAGCCGGGACAGGGCAAAGGCCGGGTTGCGGGTTTCATCCTTGCCCAGGCCGCCGCGTTTCAGGATGGAACGGAAAGCGGACAAGGTGTTGTTGAAATTGGTTTCATCAAACTTGGCGGCAAACTTTTCGCCCCAATTCCGGCAGGCTTTAACGGTGATGTCGGCCAGCTTCATGCCGTCCAATTCCGGCCACGATTTGAGCAGGGCCGCAACCCGCCAGTTCCAATAAGCCTTGGTTTGATCTGACAGGGCATGATTGACGGCAATGTCGGCAAGGTAGGCTGTCCGGGCTTCCGCGAACGTGCCAAGTTCGGGTGCTGGCTCTGCTGGCTTCCGCAACTCGGCAACCTTCAAAGGCAGCCGATCCTTGGCGACGGTAAAAACAGTCGTGTGCAAAGATGCCCGCTTGACGACGCCCTTGCCCTTGACCTTGCCCTTGACAAAAACGCGGGCGAAAAACGTGCCTTTGTCTTTGCCGGGCGGGATATACTGCATCAAGTAAGGGACTGCGTGATAGGTTTTCCACTTGCCGTCTTTTGAAATTGACGTTTTGGTGGTTGCTGTTAATTTCCGGCCGCTTGTTGCAGCCGCCTTTTGGTCGTTGTTGATGGTCAATGTCATGTGGTAAACATACAATATCAAATGGGCATATACAATGGCAAATTTGCGGGAAATGAAAGTAGCAGAATCGCTAATGTTTGCAAGCTGGTTGCCTCGGTAGCTCAATTGGTAGAGCAGTTGACTCTTAATCAATTGGTTCTAGGTTCAAGTCCTAGCCGGGGTACCACTTTTTAATCGTCGAGGGTCAAAAGTCGAAGGTCGAGAGTTCGCGCAGGACAACAGCTCAATTGGCAGAGCAGCCCCGAAAACTTTCGGGGTTGGTTCCAGGTTCAAGTCCCAGCCGCCGTGATTTCACCGGGCCAGCCGGAGCGAAAAAGTTTGGCAGGAAGTGTTTGTCAAGGTTCGGGAGAAGCGAGCGCCTGGTCGGGCTCACTTTTCCTTTTTCCACCGCACCGGACGTGAGCCGGTTGCGGCAGGGAGGTCGCTTTTTGTTTGGACTTATATGATGCAAACCATGCTGACACGATCAGGGAAGCAGCACCGAACGATAGAACCGTTCTTGTAAATTTGGCACCGACTGGATTGGCACACTGAAACTGCCTTGCACAGGGTAATTTGTGCTCACGACATTCCAGTTAACCAGGTTTGTGGAAGTTTGCAGTGCATAGGCAAAACCATCGGAGCCCGAAAACTGAATGTTCCAGCCGCCGTTGACCTGAATCATAGCGCCCACGGAATCCGGTCGCAGGAGCAGCAGCAATTGAGCCGGAATCGCCTCGTAAGCTTCGTCCGAAATGCCGAAATCAACCCGACCAACAGTGCTTGTGTTCAGCCAGGGTGAATTGACGGTCAATTCAGGCGTCGCCAAAATGTCTCCCAAGGAATTGAACGTCTGGCCCGGCTGGATCGTTTTGGATTGGGCAATGGCGCTGGCTATAATCAGCGCCTGCGGCGAGTTGCTCAACATGACGTAGGATTCGAACTGTGGAACGACAAAACGAAATGGGAGCGAAGCGGAATTTGTTTGCACAGTGATAGTGCCAAGGACATTTAACCAATCAGCCGTGTTTCTGTCATTGACCGACATCAATTGTGCCGGGTCGTTTGTGTTCAACAACGCCACCAACAAACCCGCCAGCCGCCAGTCGTTGACTGGAGCTGACAGCGCGGCGTCAAACGGATCCAGGTCGCCCGTCCATTGCGCCCAGGTGTTGGTTCCGATGCTGCCATTCTCATGCAGGACATTTGACGCTTTGAGATAAACCGTCTGCCACGGCGTGCCGCGATGAACTTGCCCAAGCGTGGCCAGCGGCAGGCCATTGCCGCTGGGAAAATTCCAATCATCGGGCTGCCACACCAGCGGGTCTTTGAATGCGGGATCGAAAGCGTTGGTACTGACATTGGCCAGTTCGGCCATTTGGGAATTCATGCCCCACGGCTGGTAACGGTCGTTCACGTTGCCCAGGTCGGGCAACATGGGGAATGCCGTGCGGTCATAGTTGGTTATGCCAGTGGAAAGATTGCCATGTTCATTGCCTGTATAATTCAAGTCACTGGCCACGTAATGAACCAGCGGGTCGTTGGCCTGCCAGGAAATATATTGGATCACGGTGCGGGTAGGCGTGAAAGGCGCCTGGGTGCCATACGACAGGTTCGTCTCGACTGCGCCGGGAGTACCATCATTCCACGTAAAAGACACGCCTATATTGTTCGGCTGAAACAACCCCTGAAAATAAGCCTGCGATTGTGGGATGGTGGTAATACCGGGAACCGGCGGTGGCAACCATTGATAACCATCTTCGGGAGGCACGCTATCGGGGATCATCATTCCTCTGGACAGCTTTATTTGGTTAAACACTCCCAGAAGATTCGTTTGCCACAGACCATTCGGATCGAATTGATCAGGAGTTGCCAGCTCGGCGTTGAGATCACACAGACTGTTCGGGCCGGCGAATTGCACATAATCAATGACATGGTTGCCATCGAGCATGAACAACTGCAACCGATTCGAGGTCGCCAAACCCAAATGCGGCAGATCGGTCAGATTGATATTGGTTTCCCAAGGGGGACTTTGATTTACAGGAGTAAAAGTCTGATACAGAAATGAATAAACCGAGGCCGGCATGAAAGCAACATTGGTCTGGAGCGGAATGATGAAAGGATTCGAATACAACGCATTATAACCCCAGAGAGAACCCGGCCATTGGGTAATATTGGTGACAACTGAAATGAAATAATTGCTTAAAACGACCAATGAACCAGTATTGGTCAATGTCATCGAGAGATTATCATTCAACACTATCTGCACGACATTGGGATAGTTGTTGCTATAAGAATTCAAGCATTCAATTCCAATTGAATTGTTGATGCTAAAGATATACATCTGATTTGTCTGATATTGAGGGGCCTGTGGCGGCAGGTTGGTGACGGTTCTGATGACCTGTAATTTGCGTGTCGTCTGCACTATGCTCTCCATTGAAAATTCGTTGAAGTTTGGGAACCCTTTCTTCGCACCAATGATCCAAGGAACGCCATAGACATTCAGGTTGGAACTTATGCCGGTTGACAAAGCCGACACATCTATCGGCAGTGCGAGTTGCGGGTCATTTATCCCATTTACGCCGACAACCTGCTGGTAGCCGGTGATGAATACGTTTCCGGATATGTCGCGGTTGAAAACCGGCCGGAAAACGGTCGGATAAAAATTGGTCGTGGCAGCGTCGTAAATATTCGCCGAAAGTTGCAACAGCCTCTGGGCGGCGGGGGAATAAACAAAAACACCGTTGGTTTCGACGGGGATGTTGGTCACGCCAAAATTGAAAGTGTTCCGCAGCATTTTATCGGCAACAGTCGTAAAGAAACCAACGGGATCATCGGTATTAGGCACCGTTCTGGCAGATGCATTGGAAAACATTGCCAGCCAAACGCACAACCCCAGAAACCAGACTCGTTTGACCGTTTCAGCACCGGCCGGCAATGCGAGCAATTTTTTAACCCAAGTTTTCACGTTCTAGATTTGAAATTTGACCCATAGCAAGACTGCGCAAAATGTTTTGGCCTTTTAGATTCGTTCTGGTTCGAGTTCTTATCAAAAAGTCTACACACTCGGAGGCGAATTGCCGAGAATATTGTCGCCGTTTTGCCGTACTGGTTTTGCCAATGCAAAAGCAAAGAATGTTTTACGTTCCTTACCACCGGCATATGCCGTTGCGCTGGAGTCCAGTGATGGGTATTACACAGTTCAAAACGGGGCAATGGGAATTGTTATTGGATCAAAGAGGCTGGCATCGTGAGATATTTGTAAAAGTTATCCATGCAGACGAATCCAGCACACATGACCCGATCGGAAAACAACACGGTGCTACCCTTGCATTTGACAGGCTAGGCAGAGGGCCGGAACTTGGACATCATGAAGTCAAATCATCCACGACTTCATGCCATATCCAATTAAACCGAAACATCCATTCTTGTCCCCGAACTTCGTCCGCGTTTGCGCGTGGATTGTCGCCACCATCATTTCGTTTCTGGTTGCCGGGTGCGCGAGCCATAAAGCTGTGACCGCGCCGGCCACGGCCAAACCGCCGTCGTTCCACCTCGGCGCGGACATTTCTGCATTGGCCACGATTGAACAGCGCGGCGGGATTTACCTGGATGGCGACCAGCCCGGCGATGCGGTTGCCATTTTCATGAAGCATGGCTGGACCTGTTTTCGCCTGCGCATCTGGGTGGACCCTGCCAACGGCGTGAACGGGCTGGATTACACCACGAAGCTGGCCAAACGCATCAAGGACGCCGGTGGCACGTTCATGCTCGATTTCCATTATTCCGACTGGTGGGCCGATCCGCAAAAGCAAAACAAACCCGCCGCCTGGGCTGGTCTCGATTTTGACGCGCTCGTCAATAAATCCGGCGCCTATACCGCATCGGTGGTCAAGACGTTGAAGGACGCCGGCGCCACGCCGGACTTTGTGCAGGTGGGCAACGAAATCACCGGCGGCATGTTGTGGCCCGATGGACAGGTGAAGGTCCCGCTCTCCACCGTCAAGGTGTTCGAAGGCGAGGTGAAGGTGATGTCGCCGCCGGAACCGTACGACGATGCCAAACAGTGGGACCATCTCGTCCGACTGCTCAAGGCCGACATTGACGGTGTCCGCTCAGTCACCACGCCCGAGGACCACGTACGCATCATCGTTCACATTGACTGTGGCGGCGACTGGCCGGTGACCAGGTGGTATTTCGATCATCTCACCGCGGCCGGGGTGGATTACGATGTGGTGGGTCAGAGTTATTATCCGCGCTGGCACGGCACGCTCAAAAATGTCCGGGACAATCTTCGCAAGACCATCCGGCGTTACGGCAAGGACGTGATGATTGTGGAAACCGGTTATCCGTCCCGCGACACCCGGCCTTCGCCTGCTGCCGCCAAATTCATGATCTGGCCGGAGACACCTGCCGGACAAAAACAATTCCTGGCCGATCTCACCCGGACGGTCAAGGAAGCCGGCGGCATCGGCGTCAGCTACTGGCATCCGGAGGCGACTTACATTTCCGGGGCCACCAACCGCTGGCGCGGGCCGGATGCAAATTCGCTGTTTGACGCCACGGGCCATCCGTTGCCGGCGATGAATGTGTTGGGTCTGCAATCGGAAACGACCAATTCGATTCCATGAGGGATCGGGGAATATCTCTTTCTGGAGGTGCGCCATCTTTGGAGCGCGGGTGTCCCACCCGCAGCAGCTCGGATTGTCGAATGAGCGTACGCAATGCCACGGGTTTTAGGCTGTCGAGCATGCTGCGGCTGAGACAGCCGCGCTCCGTTCCATTTCGTCGTGCAGAATCCGGTTTGAACAAATATCCTGACTTCATGCGCGCAACTTTTATGGTCTGGCCCCGGCTTGCCATCGCCGGTTGCAGTTTGATGTTGGGCGCAGCGTTGATAATCCAAACGGCAGCGGCAGAGCAGGGGATGGCCAGCCAGCCGGCATTCGACGTTACCAATGTGCTGCAAATTTCCCGCCTGAGTTCAGCGGACTCCAAAGTCAGCCATGCCATCTGTCTGGAAGGGACTGTCTGGTGGGCGAACCCGGCGCAGGGAAGATTCGTTTTGAAGGATGAATCCGGAGCGGCGGAATTGGAAATGGATCTGGCCGGCCAGCTGGTCCAGCCGGGGCAACAGGTGCAGGTGGAGGGCAACGGCATTATTGCCCGGAGGGGGGCCGGCTTCAGGCTCGGCGCCAAGGGGTCGGTGGTGGACAACAACGGCATCCATGGCATGGTTGAAAAATCCGGGGCGATTTATCTGAAAGCGGGGCGGCATCCCATCCGCGTGGATTGGTTCAACGGCGTCGAAAAATACGGGTTGGAGGTGGATTACGAAGGACCGGGCCTGCCGCGGCAGAAAATTCCGGCCACGGCGCTCTTCCGGATGCAAACAGACATGGCGGGCGGGACCAGCAATTGGGTCAACGGACTGGACTATCGTTGTTATGAAGTCATCGGTGAAGTCCTGCCGGATTTCAGCCAACTGACGGCGATTAAAACCGGGACGGTCACCAACTTCGATCTCAGTGTCATGGCCCGTCCGGAGCATGTGGGGCTGCAATTCACCGGTTTTTTGGAAGTGCCGCGCGACGGTTTATACACGTTCCACACGAAATCGGATGACGGCAGCCAGTTGTTCGTCGGCAAGCCGTCGCTGCAATTGACGGTGACCGGCCGGGCGGAATTGCCCGGGCCGCGGCAAATCGTCATCGGCCAGACCTTGCGCGACGGGGAGGACGGCCAATGGGCGGCAGTGGAGGGGAAGGTGACGTTTGTGAACGAACAGCCGGACGGGGTGAAGCTGGAGTTGAGCGCCGGGGCTGACCGGATGCGGGTGGAGATTGCGGACGGCTCGCAGTTGCCGGCCACGCCGCTTTTGAACAGCCGGATTCGCGCGACGGGATTTTGCCAGAGCGCCGACACCACCGACGGACAAAAGGTCCCCGGCGTTTTGCTGGTGCCCAGCGGCAAAGAGATCGAGGTAATGGGGACGCACCGGGAGGCGATGGAAAACACGAGCACCAATGCGGGGACGCTGCCGGTGCTGACGACGGCCGCCGAAGTGCATCGCTTGAAACGGGAGGAGGCGCAGCGTGGGTACCCGGTCAAAATCCGGGGTGTGGTCACCTGCGTGGTGCCGGAGCGCCAGGCGTTTGTCCTCCAGGATTCCAGCCGCGGACTTTACGTGGAGGACCATTCCGAAATCCGTTCGCGTCCACCGCAAATCGGGGAATTTCTGGAAGTCCAAGGCGTGACGGACCCGAGTTTATTTGCGCCGATTGTGGATGCGCAGCAGATCATCAGCCTGGGCGAGGGGCACCTGCCCACACCGTGGTATCCCACCTGGGACCAGTTGTTGAACGGGAGCCTGGACGCGCAGTACGTGGAAATCCAGGGCATCATCACGGCGGTGCAGACCAACGGGGTGACCCTGCTCACGCAAGGCGGCCGCATCAAACTGGAACTGCGGGTGACCGGCCTGAAACCCGAAGCGTTGGAACATTATGAAGACGCGCTGGTCCGGGTGCGGGGCTGCCTGTTTGCCTCGTGGGATTATGTGACCCACGAAGTGAAGGTGGGCGAAATCCGGATTTACGGCGCAGACATTTCGGTGGACCAGCCGGCGCCGGCGGATCTGTTTGCCATCCCTCGGTAGACGGCGGCGGAATTATTGCTGTTCGATCCGCAGGCGAGCGTGTTTCAGCGCGTAAAAGTGTCCGGACAAATTGTTCACGTGCGGGACACGGAATATTACATGACGGACGGACGGAACGGATTGCGCTTCATCACGAAAAAGCCGGAGCAACTGAAGGCGGGTGATTTGGTGGAAGTGGTGGGCTTCCCGGAATTGAGCGGGGCGTCGCCCGTGTTGCGCGAGGCGGTGGCGCGCAAAACCGGCCGGGCCCCGCTGCCTGAGGCAAAAATTCTGCCGGCGGACAAGCTGATCCAGTCGGATTACGACGCGACCCGTGTGCGGGTGAAGGGCGTGCTGGTGAGCGTGCGGGGGACGCAGACCGAACAGATGCTGGAAATCCAGAACGGTGTGCGGACCTTTGTTGCGCGGCTGGATACCACGAACGGGTCGGTGGAATCGTTGCCGGTGGGCAGTCAGTTGGAATTGACGGGGGTGTATTCGGGGCAGGGCGGGAACCGGGCAGTGGGCCAGGACATATCGTCCTTTGAATTGCTGCTTAATTCGCCGGCCGACGTCACGGTGCTGGCAAGGCCGCCGTGGTGGACGCTGGAACGACTGTTGATCAGCATGGGCGCGCTGGCGTGCGTGCTGGCCGTGACGGTGCTCTGGATCACCCAGCTCCACCGCAAAGTCGAGGCTCGCACGGCTGAGCTCGAAGTTCAGATCCAGGAACGTCAGTGGGTGGAGCACCAGCGGGCGATGGAGCAGGAGCGGGCGCGCATCGCCCAAGACCTGCACGATGAACTCGGGTCGGGCATCACCGAAATCAGCATGCTGGTCACCGTGGCCGGGTCGGCGTCCGGCGCCAACAACGGGCCGGACCGGCATCTGGATGAGATTGGCGACCGGGCCCGACAGATGGTCACGGCACTGGATGAAATTGTCTGGGCCATGAACCCCAAGCACGATTCCCTGATGTCGCTGGTAAGTTATTCCTGCCTGTATGCGGACCGGCTTTTGAAACTGGCGAACATCGCCTGCCAGTTGAAAGGGGCGGTTGATTTGCCAGATCGGACGGTGTCCTCAGTTCACCGGCACGAATTTTTCCTGGCGTTCAAGGAGGCGCTGACCAACGTGATCCGCCACTCCGGCGCCACCGAAGTCCGCCTGGGGGTGCGGCTGATTGGCAACCGATTGCGTTTGTCCATCGCCGACAACGGGCGCGGCTTGGCGGCCGGTGCTGCCAGGTCGGGCGGCGACGGACTGGTCAACATGCGGGCGCGGCTGGAGAAGATGGGCGGGCGGTTTGCCATCGCCAGCCAGTCCGGGCGCGGCACCACGGTGCGGTTTTACATGCCCTTATAATTTATGATCCGGGTCGCCATTGTTGAAGACAGCAAAACCATCCGGGAAAGCCTGACGCACTTTGTGCAGACCGACCCGGAGTGCCGTTGCGTCTTCGCCTGTGCGACCGCCGAGGAGGCGCTGGTGGGAATTCCGAAGCATCAGCCGGAGGTGGTGCTGATGGACATCCAGTTGCCCAAACTGTCCGGCATCGAGTGCACCGCCCAGATTAAAAAAATGCTGCCGGCGGTCCAAATCATCATGGTGACGGTGTATGAAGACACGGAACGGATTTCCGCAGCGTTGCGCGCGGGCGCGTGCGGTTACCTGTTGAAGCGCTGCACACCGGCGGAACTGGTTTCCGCCGTGCGCGAGGCCCGGATGGGCGGCGTGCCGATGCCCCGCGAAATCGCGCGCAAGGTCATCGCGTCATTTCAACAGCCGGTGGCAGTTGCGACCGGCTTGGACGAACTCCGGCCGAGCGAACGTAAAATCCTCGAGTTGCTGGCGATGGGCCTGGCCAACAAGGAGATTGCCGACCGTCTGGGTTTGAGCACCGGGACGGTACGATGGCACCTGGAAAATATTTACAGCAAGCTGCATGTCCACTCGCGCACGGAAGCGGTGTTAAAGTTCCGCTCGACAAAATCTGCATGAGTAATTTCCCGCCCGTAAGTCATGGTTTTGGTCTTGAAGGCTGTGATTACGTTTGTTTACAAGGGTTTTTAGGCAAAAGGGCAAGGGCTCAGACCTGACATTTGACAGGCTAGGCAAAGGCGAAAAGTTGAGGGAGTATTATTGCCGACATACGCTATATGATTGCAAAACGCCGTCCGACATATCTTGACGACCCGTTGCAAACATTTACGGCTTTTACCCTGATTGAATTGCTGGTGGTCATAGCCATTATTGCCATTTTGGCCGCCTTGCTTCTGCCGGCGCTCGCCGGCGCCAAATTCCGCGCCAAGGTCGTCAATTGCACGTCGAACTACCGGCAGTGGGGCACCGTAGCCAGTATCTACGCCAACGAAGACGCGCAGAACCGTCTGCCTTCCTTTCCTGTTGCCAATTCCGGCCATAATGCATGGGACGTGGGTACGAATATGGAACCACAATTGGCCTTGATAGGCCTGACCGTGCCGATGTGGTTTTGTCCGGCCCGGCCCGATGAATTCGACACGCTCAACAACATGTTGTTCCAGGATGTGGGGTACTACATTGTTTCCACGGACAATTTGAATACCGCGCTCATGCTGGTTTACGGTACTCCCAATTTGTGCGTCATCAATCACGCCTGGTGGGTGCCGCGTCAGGTTGCTGGTGCGCCTGCTCAATACGTGTTTCCTTCACCCACATCGGGGTTGGGCAAGTGCCGCACGACCGACGGATGGCCCGTCCGGACGACCGACCTGATTGTCGGTTTCCAGCCGATCATCAGCGACTATTGCTTCGCTTCCGGCGGGTCCGGATCCACAGCCACCTTGCAAACGAACGTGGCTCTGGCTGGGGCGGGACATTCCTATGGCGGCAGTCTCATTTCGGTCAACGCCACCTTTGCCGACGGTCATGTTGAACCCCACCCCCGCTTTCAGATTCAATGGCAATACTTTGGCAATACCACGGCTTTTTACTGATTTTAAAGGGATTTTCGCGAGCCTGACATTTGTCAGGCTAGGCAAAACCAATAAACAAGCGATAATTCACCACCAGTAAACCCAGAAAACAAAAAACTCAACCTGGAAAAATCATGAAAATGAAAACCATTCTTTCCATCACTTCTATCCTCGCTGCTTTGGCCTTGATTACGCTGCCTGCGAAAGCCCAGACCACTTATCTTGGCCCCGGCGTGTCTCAAGGCGCTTCGGCCGCGGACGGCGCAGCTATTGATAGCGTTGTGGTCCAGAACGATGCGAACAATATTAGTTTCACCATCAATTCGACCCAGCCGCAGGCTTCATACATTAAGTATTATATCGATATTCAGGTAAATGGCCAGGCCGCCAATGGATGGGCTATATCTGGAAATAATAACAGTTGGGGTAATCCGCTGGGCATCAGTAGCGGTGAAAACTTCTTTATTGGCACTTGGGGAACTGGTGCCAGTTTGGTCGCAGAATATTTAGGAGGTGGTTCGTCGTGGATCCAAGACGCGCCGTCCTATATTTTTAACACGCCTTCATCAGCCACAATGACGTTTCCGCTAAGTAGCCTCGGGTTGAGTGTCGGCAGCAGTTTCAACTTCGACGTTTTGTCATCGTATTCAGGGGCTGGTGCTTATAGTGCATTGGACCTGGGCACCGGGGTTTATACCGCAGGCGTAGCTTGGAATCCTGATCCATATGACTCTGCTACAGCCGCCGGTTCGACCTTCAGTACGACCAGCTACACCGTAGTAGCCCCCGTTCCCGAACCCGCCACGCTGGCGCTGTTGAGCGGAGGGGCAATCCTTCTGATGGTTCTGCGCCGGAACCGCGCCCGGCAATGATACGGAAACGATTTGGGCATCCGGTTTTTACGAATTACCCGCCGATTAGGACGGAGGCGGGGCAGAACATAACAACATAACACTGCACATGACTATGAAACTCGCCAATATCACGATGAAGCTGACAATAACGGCCGGACTCTTTCTAGGTCCGATAATTGCGGCGTCCGCCGACCCGGTTGTTTTCAACGTCAATATGTCGGTCCAAACCGCCTTGGGGAATTTCAACGTGGGGAATGGCGACACGGTTTTGGTCGGCGGCAACTGGGACGGTTGGGCCACGACCAACATCATGGCAGTGACTGCCAACACCAACGTGTACAGCATCACGAAAAACCTGGCCGCGCAGAGTGGCACCAATTACACCGATTACAAGTTCATCATCAATCCCGGTGGCAATTCCACCGGCAACGCCTTGATTTGGGAGGTGCCCGCCAGTATTCCCAACGGTGGCGACCGCTACTTTCAGGTGCCGGCTGGAGGCACCAACCTGCCGGTTGTTTATTTCAGTGACGCGTCCAACGCGCCGTCCTACCAGGTTTGGATCACTTTCCAGGTGGACATGGGGCCGGCCATCACCCAGGGTAAGTTCACCATTGGCCAGAATTACGTTGACGCTTTTGGTTCCTGGAACAATTGGTTACAGACCGGGGGGCTCCTGTTGGCGAACGTTTCGGGCACCAGCAACTACGTCGGCAGGCTTACCGCCACCGATCTGACGCTGGGGAGTGTGTTCCAATACAAGTACGCCATTAACGGCTACGGCGGAACCTGGGAAGGCAATGTCGGGACCAATGGCACTGCGAACCGCACGTTCACTCTTACCAGCACCAACGAAGTTTTGCCTTTAAACCTTTGGAACAACATTACGAATGTCAATTTAAGTTACGCGGTGACGTTCCAGGTGAACATGCTGGTGGAATATTTGATGGGGCTCTTCGATCCAAGTTCGGATTACTTGTATGTCAATGGCGATTGGGATTGGACCGGGCTCGAAGGTCTATTAACGCAAACGGCCACCCCTTATGTTTATACCGGGACGGTGGCCATAGCTCTTTCACCGGGAACGGTGGTTGATTATAAGTACGATCTTAACGGGGGCGTGACTTGGGAAAACGACGGTGTGGGGCCGGGGGGCGCTAAAAACCACCAGTTTACCTTGGTTGGAAACACCAATCTGCCCGGCGATTATTTTAACAATTACGTCGATCTGGGCCCGATAAACATCAGCGTCTCCGGCGCACAAACTGCGCTCTCATGGGCGTCCGGCACCAACGCCCCCAATCATATTCGTCTCCAGAACTCAACCAATCTGCTGAGCGGGTGGGTGGATGTTTCCAATACCCAGGGACAAAGTGCGGTGACCAACAACTTTGGCCCCGGCCCACAGTTCTTCCGGTTGATAGGGCCTTGAAGATTCAGTATCAATGGAAGCTGCCGGCCGGGTTAACGTCGGGAGCAATGAAGCCGGGACTGTTTGACGGTGGGCAAAACAGTTCCGGCTTTGGTTTGGCGGAATTTGATTTGGCTGTAAACTGTTGCATGGGCATGAAATTCACAAATCCGGTTCCTGCCATCTTGGAACTCTTCCCCAACTGCGGGTCAGCAGTCACCGGCTTCACGCGCGGCATAAAGAAAGCCGCCTGTCTGGCGGGCCTGTTGCTCGGGACGGCTGTTGCCGCATCCGCAATTCAAGTCACCTATCAGGTAAACATGGGGACGCAAATTGCCTTGGGGAATTTTCACCCGGGCGTGGACACGGTTTTTGTCAGCGGCACTTTTTCGTCGCCCAACTGGGAACAAACCGCTTCGGACGGGTCAACCAGCTGCCTGTTGACGCCGGTGGGGGGGAACACCAACCTGTACACGGGCACGTTCAGCATCGTCAACAGTTTCGGCAGCACCGAGTACCACAAGTTTGTAATCAATCCCGGTGGCAACTTCAGCGCCTTGAACTGGGAAAGTCCCACTTCAACGCTGGGTGGCAACCGTTCCTTCATAGTCCCCGGGGGCGCCACCAATCTGCCGGTTGTCTATTTCAACGATCAGATCCTTCCGGCCGCCGCTCCGTTCGTGGCTGGCGCGGACTTCTCCGACTTGGCGTTTTTCGAAGTCCGGAATATTACGTATAAAGACGGACAGGCTCAAGATGGGATTCAAATTCTCAAGAACCACGGCATCAATTGCATAAGGCTGCGGCTCTGGACCAGCAGTGCGGCCCAGGCCAGCGCGGATTCTTACGACTACACCAACAACCTCAGCTACACCGTGCCCCTGGCCGTGCGGGTCAAGAATGCCGGACTGCTCTTCTCCTTGGATTTTCATTGCTCCGACACTTGGGCCGATCCTGGTCATCAAGCCACCCCCGACGCTTGGACAAACCTGAACTTTACCCAGCTTGTACAGCAGATGCGCACTTACAACAGTAACACCATCGCCGCCTTTGAAGCTGCGGGCGCGATGCCGGATTACGTCCAGATTGGAAATGAAATCACCGACGGCATGTTGTGGACCAATGGGCAGCTTTCGGGCACGTGGAGCAGCTCCAACCCATCATGGATTCGGCTTGGCCAATTGATGAATGCTGCAATTCAGGGAATCAAGGACGCTACGAACGCTACGGGCGCTAAAATGCCCAAAATTATCGTTCATATTGACCGTGGCGGAGACTGGGCCACCACCGAATCGTATTTTGACAACCTGAACGCTCAAGGAGTTCCTTACGACATCATTGGCGAGAGTTATTATCCGTACTGGCATGGCCCGTTGAGCAACGTGGCCAACTGCCTGACCAATGCGGCCAAACGCTATGCCAAACCCGTGATGATAGCAGAAACCGATTTCCCCTGGACCAACTCTTACTGGACAACAAACATTTATGGCATCCCGGGCACCACGAACGGGCAGGTTCAGTTTCTGGTCGCGCTGGCCCAGGTGGTAAAGAGTGTACCCGGCCGGTTGGGGGCCGGCATTTTTTGGTGGGGAGCAGAGTATCAGAAGGTGAACGGAGTGAACGAGGCCGGGGTTTACACGACGTCATTTTTCAATTCCGGCGGCAATGTTCTTCCGGTGACGGATGCGGTTGGCCAATTGGCGGCTCCGCTCACGTTGAACCCCAGCCTGACAGGCTCCAATCTGACACTGCAATGGCCGTTAAGCGGAGCGGGAATGACACTGACGACGGTGACCGATTTGATGCCGCTGGCGGCCTGGTTGCAAGTGACGAATTCAGCCCAAAACACAGGAACCATGTTCAGCGTTACTCTGCCAATCGGTTCCAACCAAAGCCGCTTTTACCGTTTGCAGTCGAACTGATGCCTTTATGTTCGCAAGCTTTGACCCATGGAATTTGGAAAGACAAACCGGTTGAGCACGCACGCCAAACCGGGGGTGTTTTTGGCGATGCTGCTTTTGGGCGCGTGGTGGGCAACCGCAGCGGAACCGCCAGCGGTTCCCTTTGACAGCCAGTGGCGGTTTGTCCGGGCCGAGGCGCCACAGGCGCAGGCACCGGAATATGACGACCGGGCATGGGAAACGGTGACCTTGCCCCATACCGCCCACACCGAAGCGTTGGTGACCGGCCGGGGCGCGCGCCAGTGGCAGGGCATTTGCTGGTATCGCAAAACGTTCGACCTGCCGCCGGAAGCTCGCGACAAGGAAATCATCCTCCGGTTCGATGGAGCGATGAACGCCACGGAAGTCTGGGTCAATGGTCAATCCGCCGGAAAATTCATGGGCGGTTATCTGCCCTACGTCATGGATATTTCAAAGCTCGCCAGGCTCGGTGAAAAGAACGTCATCGCGGTCCGCCTGGACAATCGCGACAACCCGATCACCGGTCCCAAACCGCTGGCGGATTTGGATTTCAATCTCTATGGCGGCCTGTATCGCGACGCCCGCCTGATCCTCAAGAACAAACTCCACATCACTGATCCCATCCTGGCCGGCCAGACCGCCGGAGGCGGAGTGTTTGTGACGTTCCCGGCCGTGTCCCGGGAGCAGGCGACGGTAAATGTCCGGACCCAGGTGAAGAATGACGATGAAACTCCGCGCACCTTTGTGATCAAAACGGCCCTGTTTGATGCTCAAGGACAGGCCGTGGCCTCGGTGGAATCGGTCCCGGAGGCATTGGCCGCCGGAACGGACCGTGAGGTCATCCAGGAAATCCACGTGGCGAACCCGAAACTCTGGTCGCCCCAATCACCCAGCCTGTACCAGGTGCGCTCGGAATTGATCGAGCAGGGCAGCCTGGCAGACCGGGAGCAGACCCGCATTGGCATCCGGCGGATCCAAATCACCAAGGACGGTTTTTGGATCAATGGTGAAAAGATGTTCCTGCGCGGCGCCAACCGGCACCAGGAATATCCCTACCTGGGCAATGCACTCTCCGACGATGTGCAGTATCGCGATGCCCTGAAAATCAAGGAGGCAGGCTTTGATTACATCCGCTTGTCGCACTATCCGCAATCGCCCGCCTTTCTGGATGCCTGCGATGAACTGGGATTGGTGGTCATGGACAGCCTCATGGGCTGGCAATATTTCGGCAAGGACCCGGCTTTCGCCGCATTGAAATACCGGGAATGCCGCGAGTTGGTCAGGCGCGACCGTAATCATCCCTGCGTGGTCCTCTGGGAAGTTTCCCTGAATGAGAGCGATATGCCGCTATCCTTCATCGAGCAGGCCAATGCCATCGTCCATGAGGAATATCCCGGCGACCAGTGCTACACCTGCGGCTGGAAAAAGGGTTACGATGTTTTCATCCAGGCCCGCCAGCATGGCGGCTGCCACGAGGTCAAGGACCAGCCTTGTCTCATCAGCGAGTATGGTGACTGGGAATATTACGCGCAGAACGCCGGCTTGGAGCAGGAGAAATGGAAGGATCTGCAATCCGCCGAACGCAGCAGCCGCCAGTTGCGCGGTGATGGCGAGGTCCGGTTGTTGCAACAAGCCCTGAATTTTCAGGAAGCACACAACGACGACCTGAAAACCTCCGCGTTTGGCGACGGGGTCTGGGTCATGTTCGACTACAATCGCGGTTACGCCCCGGATTTGGAATCGTCGGGCGTGATGGACATCTTTCGTCTGCCCAAGTTCAGCTACTGGTTTTTCCGCAGTCAACGCGATGCCGGCGAGCCGGTTGCCGGTCGTCCACTGGGACCGGTGATTTTTATTGCCAACTACTGGACGGCCAATTCCCCCCGCGAGGTGCGGGTTTTCAGCAATTGCGAGGAAGTGGCTTTGTATTTGAATGGGAAGCTCGTGGAACGCCGCCGCCCCGACACCTCACGCGTGTCCACCAACCTGAAACACGCGCCCTTCACCTTCAAAACCGACCGGTTCCAGCCGGGCACGTTACAAGCCATCGGCTACATCGGTGGGCACGAGGTGGCGCGGTTTGAGCGTCGCACACCGGGCGAACTCAGCGGGTTGGCCTTGGAATTCGATTTGAGTGGCCGGCCTTTTGCGGCGGGCGACAAGGACACGACGTTTTGCTATGCCAGCCTGAAAGACAAGGCCGGTACACTCGTTCCAACCGCCCGAGTGCCGGTTTTTTTCGGGACCACGGGTCCGGCACAACTCGTCGGGGAAAATCCCATCATGAGTGAAGCGGGGACTGCCACAACGTTGGTGGCCAGCGACGTTACGAAACCCCGCTGCGCGGTTTACGCCATCTGTCTGGCAAATGAAAAGGACCGCACCCGGATACTGTCCGCGGCGGCTGCACCCGATGGTGCCCGGGTGCCGGACTATAAAATCCATTACACCACGGACGGCACCGAGCCTTCCGCTGCCTCGCCGGTATATTCGGAGCCGATCTGGAACGCCCCACAATTGCAGGCGGCCATCCTGGTCAACCAACAGATTGTGGCCATCGCCGATTCACGTACCAGCGCGCCCGCGACCAGCGACAGTGCGGTGGCCATCGCCAAAGCAAACGCCCAACGGGAATAATTCCAATCCCGGACAAACCGGTTGAACTTCGTCATCCTTGGAAACGGTTTTGCCGCCGGCAACCGTTTAATGGTTCAAAAAGGGGCGACGATGGTTTACTTTATCTCCATGCACGCCATTTCCTTTGCCCGTCCGTGGCGTATTGCGAGCATTTGCCGCCTGACGCTGGCGGTCATTTCAATCGTGACCGGCCTCGTCGCGGCGGGCCAGGAGCCGGCGACGTCTTCGTTTCCCATGGTGACCAATATCGCGCAGTTGCGGCATTTAAGTTCCCAAGGTGTGAATGCCAGATACCCCATCCGGCTGGAGGGCAACGTCTGGTGGGCAAATCCAACCCAGCGAAAACTGGTGCTGCATGACCAGTCCGGAACTGCCGAACTGGAAATGGATTTCCATACCCAGCCTGTGCAGTCGGGACAGCGGGTGCGCGTGGAGGGCAACGGCACCATCGCCCGAAGAGGGGCCGGCTTCAGGCTCGGTGCCAAGGGGTCGGTGGTGGACAACAATGGCATCCATGGAATGACCGAGAAATCCGGAGCGGTTTATCTGAAGGCTGGCCGGCATCCCATCCGTGTGGATTGGTTCAACGGCGTTGAAAAATACGGGCTGGAGGTGGATTACGAAGGACCGGGCCTGCCGCGACAGAAAATTCCCGACACCAGGTTATTCCGGATGCAAGCGGACGCGACGGGCGGGACCAGCAATCTGGTGAACGGACTGGATTATTGTTGCTATGAAGTCCCCGGGGAAGTCCTGACGGATTTCAGCCAACAGACGGCGATTAAAAGCGGGGCAACCACCAATTTCGATCTTAGTGTCATGGCGCGTCCGGAGCATGTCGGGTTGCAATTCACCGGTT
>Ga0187848_10000645_pt1 | contig 31172 bp, 30 predicted proteins | sample June2016WEW_4_40_FD_132424 | JGI IMG/M metagenome (GOLD analysis project Ga0187848, IMG submission 132424) | Peatland microbial communities from SPRUCE experiment site at the Marcell Experimental Forest, Minnesota, USA - June2016WEW_4_40 | ecosystem: Environmental > Terrestrial > Soil >... | reverse complement strand
CCGATGCCCTGGTTCGGCGACAAGAATCTGATCATTCAATTTGCCTAAGTCGTGACGTCATCGCTCAACACCCCATTCCCGTTACTAAATTATTACGCGTGGAAATCGAGGCTAGCTAGTGGTCCGCCCCGACCAGCAGTTTGATACGTCTTACTACCAGCAGGATCATGATATAAGATGCTGGGTGCAAGACTCCTGAGATCAAGAACACGATTGCGTAGCTGTGGTACGCCGTCAGCAAAGCGCCGACCAGCAGGTTGAAGAGCATCCCGCCAAACGATCCGACTGCCCCGAGCAACCCCGAAACCGAACCGACCGTCGTCGAAGGGAACATATCCGCCGCCAAGGTCTGCAATATGGTTGACCAGAACTGGTGTCCAAACATCGCCATGCTGAAAAACACGATCACCAGACTGAGCGGAGACTCGGAGATCAACAGCGAAGTCGGCATCAAAGACGCGCTGATGCCGAGCGCGATCTTACGCGAGACGTCGAGGCTCAGGCCCCGTCGAATGAGGAAACTGCTCAGCCAGCCGCCCACGAGACTTCCGGCACCTGCAAAGGCGTACGGAATCCAGGCATAATAGCCGATTTCGTTGATATTCAGATGCCGCACATCAGCTAGATACTTCGGCAGCCAAAAAATGAAAAAGTACCATGCGGAATCGGAGAGGAATTTGGCGCCGCAAAGACCCCAGACTTGGTGGAAACCGAGCAGGCTCAACCAGGGAATGCATGGTCCGGCCTTCTCTGCTATAGGTAACGAGTTCTCGATATACTCCCACTCCCCCTGCGTGATCAGCCTGTGCTTTCCTGGCACTTCATAGAGGCGGAGCCATGCAGGCACCCACACCAAGCCAAGAACGCCAGTGATGAAGAAAACCCATCGCCAGTTCAGCCACAGTACGATGCCTGCAATCATTGGTGGCGCGATCAGCGCGCCCACGCTCGAACCAGTATTAAAAAGGCCGAAGGCGAAGGACCGCTCGCGAGCGGGGAACCATTCCGAGACGGCCTTTGCCGATCCCGGGAATCCGCCGCCTTCTCCGACGCCCAGCAGAAAGTGTGCCGTGCCGAGTCCCAATACTCCGGTCACCAGGCCATGCATCATGTTCGCCAAGGACCACCATGCGATCATTACCGCATAGCTGGCGCGCGTACCGAGCACATCTAGGATTCTCCCGCCGCCTGCATACATCAATCCGTATGCGAGCAGAAACAGAGACTGCAATTCGGAAAACTGACGGTCGGTTAACGGAATGCTCTTTTGCAGCTCGGTGACGACAACCGGGAGGTTTTGGCGGTCCAGGTAGTTGAGAGCGGTTGCAGCGGCCAGTAGGCCCGCAATCCACCAGCGGAGATTTGGGACCCGGGTCATCGCGCCGCCGCCAGCCTGGCTACGTCACGCATAATGTGCTTGGTCATTGCCATAGGCAGAGTGGATTCAGATGAGTGAGGGCCGCGCCTCCGCAATTTCTTGCCGCAGGAGATCCAGTTTCCCCGTTAGAAACCGTGCGGCCTGAGCCGCCGCCTGGTCCGGGCCCGGCTTCGGCAGGATCTCCGCCGTCAGGTAGCCATCGTAGCCGATGCGGGCAATGCCCCGGAGGATTTCGTCGAATGGCATGTGTCCCCACCCGGGCGCCAGCCGGTTGCTGTCCGCGACATGGATGTAGGTAATGTAATCTTTCGCTGATTCGAATGCCTCCTGAAACGAAGCGTCTTCGATGTTCATGTGGAAAAGGTCCGGCATGAGCTTGACACACGGTCGCCCGGATCCTTTGACGATCTCCAGCCCTTCCGCGCAGTTGTTGATGAAGTTGATTTCGTAGCGGTTCACGGGCTCGACGATCAGCTCCACGCCGGCCGCCTCGGCCACATCTGCGCATTGGCCGAGGCAGCTCAGGTATCTCTCCCTGGCGATCGCGATCGTTTCGCCCTCGTGGATCAGTCCGCGCACGCGACCGGTATTCACCTTCGCGCCGAACTCCGCTGCCAGGCGGATCATACCGATAATGCGCTCCACGGCTGCCTGGCGAATGTCGGCATCGGGGTGCGTGAAATAGAGACGGTCCGCCGCGAACACCTGCCCCGAGGAAATGCACGGGATCTCCAGGCCCGTGGCCGCCAGCCGGCGCTTCATCTTCGGTACATCCACTTCGTCGCCCCTGAGAAGCGCGAGCTCGACCCCGTCGTAGCCGAGTTGCGCGGCCCGTTCGACGCAGCGGCAAAGGTCGTCCCTAAAGACAACGAATGCGCTCGGCGGAGCGGCGGGACCGGCTACGGCGATTCCGATCTTCATTTCGCACCTCCTCCCGCCAGGCTCAGCGCCTCCGCTTCGATGTGGTCAGCAGAGATCCCGTATTTGTACAGAAGAGCCATGTAGTCCCCGGATTCTGTGAACGTGTCGTGAATTCCGATAAACCGCATCACGGCTGGTGCGAAGGCCGCCAGGGTCTCCGCGACGGCGCTGCCCAGACCTCCCTTGATTGTGTGCTCCTCCACAGTCAAGACCTTTCCGGTCTTGCGGGCGGACGCGATCACAGCGCCGCTGTCGATGGGCTTGATGGTCGAAACTTCTAGGAGATCCACCGACACGCCGCGCCGCGCCAGACGTTGAGCGGCTTCAATGGCCATGGAGGTCGGCACACCGCAGACCGCAATCGTGACGTCATTTCCATCCTGGACTTTGCGAATTCTGCCAAACTGAAGCGGCGGCGCATCTTCGAAGAGAACAGGCGTGGCATTTCTGCAGATACGAATGTAAGTGGGACCACTCCGCTGCAACGCCAGCTCGAGTGCTTGGCGTAGTTCAATGGAATCGGCCGGCACGATCACGGCCATGTTCGGCATTGCGCGCATGATCGAGACATCGAGAATCGATTGGTGGCTGGCGCCATCATAAGAATCCGAGAGCCCGGCGTAATTTCCGCCAAGGATCACGGGCAGGTTGCTATAGCAGATGATATTTCGGACCTGGTCCGCTGCCTTGAGCGTCAGGAACACCGCAAAAGTGCTGACGACTGGCCGCAGGCCACACGTGGCCAAGCCAGCCGCGATGTCCACCATGTTCGCTTCCGCGACTCCGACATTGAAGAAGCGGCCTGGATGTTTCTTGCCGAAACCTGCGGTGCGGGTACTAGTGGCGACATCCGCGTCGAGAACCACCATTTCCGGGTGTTCTGGGGCCAAGGCGAGGAGAGCTTCGCCGAAAGCATTGCGCATCGCAACGGAAGTCAGGGTCATAGGTCTTGCTCCAACTCGCTCAGCTTCGTAAGGAGTTCCGGGCGAGCTTTCGCGTAAGTCAAATCGTCAACCACGGATCCGTGCCAATATGCAGTGTCTTCCATAAATGATACGCCCCGCCCCTTGTGGGTGTTGTAGATCACTGCAACCGGCCACTCGCTTTGCTTCTTGATCCAGTCCATGGAATCGAGGACTTCCACCGCGTCGTGGCCGTTGTAACAAACCGGCGCGACATTCCAGTTGAACGCGCGGAATTTCTCCGGCAGGGGGTCCATTGGCATGATTTCGTCGCTCGGGCCGTCGAGTTGGACCTTATTGTAGTCGACCAGCGCGACCATTCTTTCCGGCTTGAATTTCGCCGCAGCCATGATGCCCTCCCACGTCTGCCCTTCGTTGAGGTCGCCGTCGCCGATCAAGACGTAGCTCCAGTACGTCTTCTTCAGCAACCGTGCCGCCAGCGCCATCCCGAGCGCGACGGACATGCCGTGGCCCAAAGAGCCTGTCGACATCTCCACGCCGGGGGTCTTGCGCATGCACGGATGCCCCTGCAAACGGCTATTGAGCTGCCGAAAAGTGGCCAGTTCCTCGCACCCGAAATAGCCGCGGCTGGCCAGCACCGTATACAACATGCACGATGAGTGCCCCTTGCTGATCACCAGCCGGTCGCGGTCGGGCCACGCGGGATCATCGGGTCTGACGTCCATCACGTCGAAGTAGAGCGCGACCAGCAGCTCGGCGGCTGATGCGGCGCCTCCCCAATGCCCGGTACCCTTGTCGTGCAGGATATCGAGCACCACGATCCGGAATTCCTGCGCCAAGTACTGCAGCATCGCAGCCTTCTTCTTTCGGTTCTTTTCCCGGAGCACAGCCTGGACATCCAGGCGTGTTTCGGCAGCTAAAGTTGCCATATCAAATTCCTGGTTACGTGCAACCAGCCGCGTCAGCGCGGCTCGATGTTCCGGATGACGTCCAAATTTCCGTGCGGTGCAGCCAGTAGCCTGCAATCGCGGTGGTTGGCGTCATGGTCCGCTCATTTGTTTTTGAATCAATTCCCGCTGGATGGCCAAGGCTATCTGGAGATGTTCACGCATCGCCCGGCCGGCACCATGCGCGTCCCTCGCCGCCACACATTCCAGGATACGGCGGTGCGTGGGCATGACCCGCTCGAACAGCCCATGTTCGTTTGCGACGAGCGTCCGGACCTCGGCCATCAAATCGCGGATGGTGTCCAACAACAAGGCGAGAAGCGGGTTGCGGGTGGTTTGGCCCAGGCGGCGGTGGAACTCGGCATCCTTGGCCGCGAACTGCTGTGGGTCGGCCGCGGCTGACTCCATTTCGGCGGTAATGCGGCGAAGGTCTTCCACGTCGGCATCACTCACCCCTTCGGCGGCAGTCTCGGCGTTCTCCACTTCCAAAATCAGCCGAACTTGGTGCAGATGCTCGATCGTCACTACTTCCCCGCAGGTGCGCAGCAACAGAGTCAGGGGCTTGACCACCTGTTCACGTTCAATAGCACGCACGGAGGTGCCGATGCCGTGTCGGGTCTCGAGCAGCCCCATCGTGCCCAGAATGCGCACGGCTTCCCGAACAACAGTCCGGCTCACACCAAGCCGTTCAGAGAGCTCGCGCTCGGCGGGCAGCTTGGTGGCGACGCCAAGGCGCCCTGCGAGGATTTGGTCTTCGATATGCCTAACGACCCGGTCGACGAGATCCGGTTTCCCTCTCAGCACCCGGAAGCGCGCCTTTGGAGGGCGCTTGTTCTCGCTCGAGACTTTCAGGTGTGGCTTCACCCTAATGATTGTAGAGGTGGGCGAGCCCAAAAGTCAACCCATAAAGGTGAGAGGTTTGAGGTCTGACCTCTTATTAAGCCTTTTAGAATCCGTTTGCTAATGCAAATTCGGATGTTTCCACTTGACAGCCTATGCGATTGCGCGTAAACTTTTTGTTTATCGTGCAACCTGTGGCGAGCCAGGAATCTCCTGCCGTGCTTCTGGGTCCAAATGACAGACCCGAGCGGCGCCGTGATCAGCGGAGCCAAGATCGTGATCACGCACGTGGAAACCAACACGGTAGAGGTTGTGTAAGGCATGTTAGGATCGCAGTGGTCGTTGCGGCCCTCGGCATGCATCTGCGGCGGTTTGTTCGTCGTTCAGTTCTCCGACGACTAGGTTGTCGTACGAGACACGCGGCGGACTGGCGGGAGGAAGAAGCAGGAGCGATCATGACGAACATAGATAGGTGCTTCCGGGTTACGTTGCTGCTTTGCGCGGGCTTGGCGGCGCAGGCAGCCGAGCCCGTGCTGGTGCCCCAGGTTGACGGGGCGTGGTGGCAGGTCGCGGGCGATCCCGACTTGGGCAAATTCACCACGCCAAAGCAGCAGCCGGTGGATTTTTCTATCTGGCAAGCCACAGATGGAACTTGGCAACTGTGGTCCTGTATCCGAAGTACGGCCTGCGGAGGCAAGACTCGCCTGTTTTATGGCTGGGAGGGAGCCAAGCTGACCGACAAAGATTGGCAGCCAAAGGGCATCGTCTGGCAGGCCGATCCGAATTTTGGGGAGACCGAAGGCGGGGTGCAGTCTCCCTTCGTGACGAAGTTCGGCGTGGAGTACTACCTGTCCTATGGCGACTGGGAGAACATCTGTCTGGCTCGGAGTTTCGACGGCAAGACTTTTGCCCGGTGGCTGATGCCCAACGGAAAATCGGGGATGTTCTCCGAGGGCCTTGGTGCCCAGACGCGCGACCCGATGCTGCTGCGCATCGGCAATCGCTATTACATGTACACCACCGCTAATCCGAAGCAGATCGGCGCGGATTACGTGCGGACCTCGACGGATCTTCGTCACTGGAGCGCCACGAAAAAAATCGCCTTTGCGGGGGCGGCGGGAACCGGTCCATACACGGCGGAGTGTCCTTTCGTCTATTTCCATAAAGCGTCAGGCTACTACTACCTGTTCCGCACGCAGCATTACGGGGAGAATGCCCAAACTAGCGTGTATCGTTCGAAAGATCCGACATACTTCGGCGTGAACGACGACCACTACCTGATCGGCACGATTCCGTATGCCGCACCGGAGATCATAGAATACGAGGGCCAAACGTATATTGGAAGCCTGGTATCGAGCTTGAAAGGGATTCAGGTTGCCAAGCTGAAATGGGCGCCGAAGCAGTAAGCCCGCCACTGCTGTGCAGACGGACGTGGAGGTATGGCAGCAGAAGATAACATGACAAACATACAGCCGTGCTTGAGAGTAAAGATCCTTGCAATGGCCGACCACATGATGTATTCTGTTGCTACATTTTAAGATCTGAAACGTTTAAATCCGGGCCCTGAACCAGCGAGGAAACCTTAGTGTTCAGGTGTTAGGAAAAGAGGTAAGGGCAAATGCAGCACATAAGTTCGAAGTCGGTGTTTTGCACAGTTGTTCTTTTTTCTGCCATATGCTCATATGGCCAGGCGGTTAACGCTACTCTCCTTGGTACCGTTACGGACAGCACGGGTGGCGTGGTCGGCCTCGCAAAAGTGACCACCACTGAAGTTAATACCGGAATCACGCGCTTCGGCCAAACTAACGAGAGTGGGAACTACACGTTCGCTACTCTATCTCCGGGCAAGTACGCTGTCGACATCGAGGCGGCCGGCTTTAAGAAGGAAACGCGCCAAAATATCGACGTGATCGTCAACACCAGCACGCGCGTCGACGTTCAATTGCAGCCCGGCAGCCTGAGCGAAAGCGTCGTGGTGACCGCCGCGCCGCCGTTGCTTCAAACCGACCGCTCCGATACCGGAGCCAAGATCGAGAGCGTAGAGGTAGCAGACCTGCCGGTCGCGACTAACCGGAATTTCCAGAGTTTACTCAACCTGGTGCCGGGGACCACGCGAGCTGTGTTCCAGGGCTCGCAGTTCACCAATGCCGTAAGCACGGTGCAAACCGAGGTAAATGGCCAACCGTATATGGCCAACAGCTTTATGATCGAAGGCATCGACGACTCCACGCGAGACATGTCATTGGAGATGATCATCCCGCCGATCGAGGCTATTCAAACCGTCGACGTTTCGACAAGCAACTTCGAAGCGGAACTCGGTGGTGCCTGCGGCGCGGTCACCAACATACAACTGAAATCCGGCACCAACAGCTTCCACGGCGCGGCGTACGAGTTTCTCCAGAACACCGATTTAGATGCCCGCAGCTTCTTCAATCCTACGGTTGCCGCCGTGCATTACAACTACTTCGGGGCCAACATCGGCGGGCCAATTAAGAAGGACAAGATCTTTTTCTTCGTCGATTATCTGAGGATCGCGGATCACGAGGCCAACGCGAACCTCGGGACTATTCCGTCGATGCCCTTCCACCAAGGCGATCTGAGCGCCGCGCCCACGGTCATCTACAACCCGTTCTCGGGCAACGCCGACGGAACCGGCCGCACGCCGTTCTCGAACAACCAGATTCCTGCCAGCCTGATCAATCCCGTGTCGGCAGCCCTTCTCGGGCTTATGTCAGCGCCGAATCAGCCGTTCAACGCCAGCGCACCGAACAACAACTACTTCGCGCTTTTGCCGTTCACTAAGGACTCGAACTCTGCCGACGGCATCATCGACGCCAACGTCTCGGACAAAGACGTTCTCCGGGCGCGCTTCAGCTTTTCGCGGCCGGTTACTTTCCAAGCGCCACTCTTTGGCATGGCTGGCGGGTTTGCACCGACGACTGTCTCGACGTTGGCGTCCAACTCCAAGAACGGCTTCGAGGGCAGCGGCTGGCAAAAGACTTACAGCGGTGGCATCAACTACGACCGGATTTTCTCTTCGACGCTGGTGGCCGAGTTACGCGCCGGTGTCGCGTATTTTCACCAGATAGCTCAGAACTCCGACTACGGCATGACCGACTCTACGAACATTGGTATTCCGGGTATCAACACAAGCCCATTCACGAGCGGCATGACAACGATTACGCTCGGCGGCGGATTCTCCAGCCCGATGCTCGGTTATGCTTCCAGCCTGCCGTGGGACAGAGGGCAAACACGTATCGATTTAGTCAACACGTGGACCAAGACTGTCGCCAATCATACCATCAAGTGGGGCGTCGTGTTAGGCCGCATTCGGGACGACTACCTCCAGGGGTGGACATACGGCGTGCGCGGCCTGTTCACTTTTGCGGAAGCACAAACCTCGATTTCGGGCGCCAAGACCGGCTTCGGAAACGATTTCGCCAGCTTCTTGCTGGACCAGCCGAGCTCGGTAGGCCGCGATATAGTGTCATCCTACCCGGCTTCGCGTTGGTGGACTTTCTCCGCCTTCGCTCAGGATAAGTGGATAGTCACTCGCAAGCTCACCCTGGATCTCGGGGTGCGGTGGGAATTTTACCCGCCCCCCACGCCGCACTTCCCCGGCGGCTTCTCCGACTACAATCCTGCCAATAACACGGTCGTGGTCGCCGGCATCGGTGGCAACGCGATGAACCTGGGTATGGAGACGCGGTACAAGTACTTCGCGCCGCGCTTGGGCGTCGCCTATCGTTTGACGAGTTCCACGGTTTTGCGCATGGGTTTCGGAATAAGCTATACGACGTTCCCAACCAATAACTACGCCTACGACTCTCCGATAAAGGCGACGCCAGATTTCGTGCCAGCAGGAACTGGCTATGGCCCGGCCCTGCTTCCGAACGGCCAACCGGCCATTTTCCAGGCCGGCTTCCCGGTGACACCGATCGTCGTTCCGTCGAATGGAATCATGACGGGGGATCCAAACCAGACCTATTTTGATATCCCCTTGAACTGGAAGAATCCCTATGTGGAGTCCTGGAACTTGTCGGTCCAGCGGGCCCTGCCGGCGCACTTCACACTGGATGTGGCGTACGTTGGCAATCACGGCGTGGACACCTATACAAATCCGAACATCAACGCAGCCACTGTGATTGGTCGCGGCACCCTGGGCCAGCCCGAGTATCCGCGCACGGCGAGCACGAGCCTGCTATGGGGGGCCAGTTCCATGAGTTATAACGCTCTGCAAGTGAAGTTTAACCGCCGGTATTCCAGCGGCTTGCTAATTACAACGTCCTACACCTGGGGCAAAAGCATGGACTTTCAACTGGGCGACGACGGCGCGCTGCTCTTCTATATCAACCAACACCGGAATTACGCGGAGGCCGATTTCAACCATACCCAAACGTTCGTGCAAAGCTATGTTTACGATCTGCCTTTTGGCAAAGGCAGGCACTGGCTGAGTTCCGGCCCCGCGGCGATGATCCTGGGCGGTTGGCAAATGAACGGCATCCTCACTCTCACGACCGGATTGCCGATAAGTCTCAGCTACAGCGCCTCCGGGCTGCAGGCTCCCGGCAACACGCAGACGCCGAACCAGATCGCTCCTGTTCAGATCCTGCACGGGATTAACAGCAGTCCCTGGTTCAGCACATCGAGCTTCGCCGCTCCGCCCGCGCTCACCTTCGGAAACGTGGGCCGGAATAGCATGACTGGCCCGGGGTTGTTCGACCTCGATTTCTCGCTCTTTAAGAACATCGAGACCAAAGAGAGGTGGAAGCTCCAACTACGCGGCGAGGCCTTTGCCGCCACCAATACGCCGCAGTTCGCCAATCCGGGCACAACGCTCGGGAGCGGCAGCTTTGGGATCGTCGGGGGCGTGTACAACAGCGGTTCCGGCGTGAACGGTGTCGGTGGCGGGCGCGCCGTTCAGCTTGGCGCCAAGCTCATTTTTTGAGGGCTGGCATGGGCAGCTTACGGTTTGGCTTGGGAGACAAAAAAACAATGACGAATTTCCTTGAACGGCGGGACTTTTTGAAATCTGCGGGTGCCGCGACGGCAGGCTCGCTGAGCCTAGGCCTGCGCGCCGGCGCTCAATCCACGGCAAAGGAACCGAAGTTAGCTTCACCTCGATTCTTCTCCGGCTGCTGCGCCTACTCCTACCGGAAACTGTTCGCGGACGGTTCCATGACGTTGCAGGATTTCATTCTCAAAGCGGTAGAACTGGAGGTCGACGGGATCGAAATAGGAACTGATTATTTGAAATCGACCGAAGAGTCATACCTATTGGATTTGCGACGTGTCGCTTTCCGCAACGGTGTGATGATTTCCGGTACGGCGACCAACTGTCATGCCTGCATCGACGAGCCACCGGTACGTGCCGCGGAAATAAGAAAGATCAAGCACTGGATCGATGTGACCAGCATGCTCGGCGCTTCCTATTTGAGCGTCTTCGGTGGCGACGTGCCTCAGGGTGCCCCTGACTCGCAGGGTGTCCAATGGGTGGTCGAGACGATGAAGCCGACCTACGAGTATGCGGAAAAGAAGGGCGTTTTGATGGGTATTGAGAACAATGGTGGAAGTACTTCCAGGGCTTACAACCTCGTGCAAGCTATGAAGGGTATGGGCAGTACAGTGTATGCCGGTTGCAACGTGGATGTTGGCAACTTTTCTGAGAACCCTTACGAGCAGATCGAGATGTGCGCGCCCTACGCTACGCACGTTCACATCAAGCCCACTTATGGAAACCACCCTAGGAAGCCGCTCGACCTCGACCGGGTCTTTCAGATCTTTGCCAAGGCAGGGTACAAGGGTTTCCTGTCAGTGGAGTATGACACTGACCAGAATGACCCGATACCCGACGTCCCAAAACAGGTGGCTGCGGTCAAGGCTCTGTGCAAGAAGTATTCCACTGTGTAGCATCAGGAGGATCATTATGAATTCCAACTTACAGAGACGTCAATTCGTGCAAGCCGCCGCTGCCGCGATCGCTACTGCCCAATTCCCTATCCTCGGCGCAAACGACCGAATTCAGATCGGGGTGGTCGGCGTCGGCTCCCGTGGAACGGCCCACATCGACTCCTACTCTTCGCTCGATTCTGACTGCCGGATTGCTGCTGTGTGCGATGTCGACCAGGCCGCCCGTGAACGCGCGGTCGCCAGGATCCGCAAAACGAAAGGCTATGCTCCGAAAGACTACAACGATATGCGAACGATGTTCGAATCCAAGGACGTCGATGCAGTCTCTATCGCCACTCCCAATCATTGGCATGCGCTTGCGGCGATCTGGGGCTGTGAAGCGGGCAAGCACATCTATGTGGAGAAGCCCGCGAGCTACAATGTATTCGAAGGCCAGCAGATGGTGGCGGCGGCCCGGAAATATAACAGGATGGTCCAGGTAGGCCATCAGTTCCGGTCCCAGCCGGGAATGATCCGCGCGATCCAACTGCTCAGCGAAGGTGTGATCGGGCAGGTGTATCAAGGCAGGGTGTTCAATTTTAAGCGACGTTTTTCGATCGGCCACACGCCCGATGAGCCGGTGCCGGCAGGTCTCGACTGGGACCGCTTTCTCGGTCCGGCCCAGCAGAAACCATACAGCAAGAACAAATTCGCTTATAACTGGCATTGGTTTTGGGACACTGGAAATGCTGACATCGGCAACACCGGGGTGCATTGGATGGATAGCCTCCTCTGGGGTTTCGGTCGAGGTGGATGGCCGTTGTCGGTTTCGTCAACCGGTGGCAAGTTCGTCTGGCAGGACGACCAGGAAACGCCGAACACACAACAGGTCACTATGGACTTCGGCGACGCCCAGTTGACCTGCGACGTTCGGAACCTGCCGACGCCGCCAGAGGGTTCAATAGGCGGTGAGTTGCCCCGGCCGCCATACGGTGGGAACCTATTCTTGGGCGACCAGGGATTCTTCATCCTCGATCACAGCGGCTTCCAGGTATACAAGAGCACGGTGGGGAAACTCAGGGGTGATGCGGCCCGCGGGGCGGATGCCGGAAGCGTGGAGAAATATGAAAAAACCGTGGATGAAGGGTTTTCCGCCCAAGCAGCGGAACCCACAGATGCGCACATGAAGAATTTCTTCGAGGCTATCCGCGCATCCGATTACAAACTGTTGCACGAGGACATTGAAATCGGCGTGCGTTCCGCGGCATTCTGCCATCTGGCGAACATTAGCTACCGGGTGGGCCGTCCATTGCGGGTCTCCCAGTCTACCGGCCGATGCCTCGGTGACGAACAGGCGAGCGCGCTGTTCACGCGCGATTACCGTAGTCCTTATGTCGTCTCCCGGGTCACGTAAGTCGCGAAAAATGTGGGGCGGCCTCTTACATGCTCTCTAAGCGCCAGCGTGCGGAGGTTGGCCACGAGATATTTGAGGTGGAAGTCTACGGTTAAATTTGGGAGTCAAAGAACAATGACGCAAATTGTTGAAAGACGCGGTTTCTTGAAGTCTGCAGGTGCGGCTGTGGCAGGCTCGCTGAGTCTGGACGTGCGCGCTGGCGCTCAATCCGCAGCAAAGGAATCGAAGTCAGCTTCACCTCGATTCTTCTCCGGCTGCTGCGGCTACTCCTACCGGAAGTTGCTCGTGGATGGCTCCATGTCAATGGAGGAATTTATTCTCAAAGCGGTAGAACTGGAGATTGACGGGGTCGACATTACAGCCTATTATTTGGATTCGACCGAAGCCCCATATCTGTTGGGGCTGCGTCGAGTCGCCTTCCGTAACGGCGTGCTGCTTTCCGGAGCGGCGATTAACAGCAATATGTGCCTCAACGATCCGCAGGAACGAGCCTGGGAAATAAAGAAAGTCAAGAAGTATATCGATGTGACGGAGACGCTCGGTGCTTCCCATCTGCGAGTGTTCGGCGGCGACGTTCCTCTGGGAGCCCCGGACCCGCAGGGTGTTCAATATGTGATCGAAACAATGAAGCCGCTATGCGAGTATGCGGGGGAAAAGGGCGTCACTCTCGGCATCGAAAACCACGGTGGAATTACTTTAAAGGCCTACAACATCGTGCAAATCATGAAGGGCCTAGGCAATACACGTTACGCCGGGATTAACGTGGACGTCGGCAACTTTCGCGAAGACCCATATGAGCAAATCGAGATGTGCATGCCTTATGCTACGCACGCTCATATCAAGCCAACTTACGGGCATTACCCTAGGAAGACGCTCGACCTGGATCGTGTTTTTCAGATCTTTGCCAAGGCCGGGTACAAGGGATTCATGTCAGTGGAGTATGAGACTGATGAGGATGAGCCCCTCACCGAAGTCAGAAAACAGACAGACGTGGTCAAGGCTCTGTGCAAGAAGTATTCCACCGTGTAGCGTGAGATTCATTTTATTATAATGGGCGGCCCGAGTATGTAAAGTGCCGGGCTGTTGACCAAAAGTGCAGGGCGTGGTGCGATAGTTCGGTTTTCTGGCCTCTAGGGCTTGGCCTTGCGGCCGGTAAGAGGGCTAATATGGATGTACAAGCGACGCTAGGTTCAACGAAGCCATTGTCAATGGGTATGAAGCCATTCACGGTAGGCATCCTGAGTTTCTCCGACGGCCGGCTCCGAGTGCACAAGACCCTGGAAGAGACCATTCAAAACCACGCGGATGTCCTGCAACAGGCGGTTTCCAAAGATCCGCTGTTACAACCGGTCAAGTCTGGCGAAATTGCCTATTCCGCCGCAATTGCGCGAAGCTGTGCCAAAGATATGCGCACCGCCGGAATCGATGCGGCCCTCTTCAATATTTCGGTCTTCGGGTTTCCGAACTACAGCTTGATCGCCGCCCGCCTCCTTGAAATGCCAGTCCTTTTGAGTTCGCCGAAGGACGACAGACTTCCCGGACTGGTCGGCATTCTGGCCACACACGGCGCGATGGTCCAGATCGGCTTCAAGAGCAGGAAGCTCTGGGGCAATCCTCTCGAAGAGCCGGAACTGCAGTCCGAGCTTTCGGCTTTCTGCCGCGCATCCGGGGTCATGCAGCGGATGAAAGGAAGCGTGTATGGCCTGATTGGTGGCCGGAGCATTGGCATGAATACGGGCGTACCTTGCACGCAGCAGTGGATGAGCCAATTTGGGGTGGATGTGGAGCACATCGACCAGCTCGAGATTGTGCGGCGTGCCCCGCTCGTGGGTCAGGAGGAGGTTGAACGGGCTTACGCATGGATGGCCGTCCATATGGGCCGGGTTTCGACCGACGGCAAGGCTGCACCGGAGCATGTTAAGGAACAGATCCGGCACTACATCGCGCTGCGCAGCATCATCCAGGACCGCGACCTGGACTTCCTCGGCATCAAGTGCCATTACGAGCTGAGCGAATATTATGTCACCGCCTGTCTGAGCGCCATGGCGCTCAACGACCCGTATGACTGGAATGGACCCAAGGAACCGATTGTGGCGGCGTGCGAGGCTGACAGCGATGGCGCACTGAGCATGCAGATTCTTAAGCTGATCAGCGGTTTTCCATCGATGTTACTCGATGTCCGGAGCTATGACTTTGAGAATCGCCTGTTCGTCTGCTGCAACTGCGGGGCTCTGCCGTCGTGGTACGCGGCGCGCAGCGACGATCCTAAAGTGAACCTGGCCGGGGTCTTCCTCGAGCCCGTCATTGCCAAGTACGCGGGTGCGGGAGCGCACTTCCCGTTTGTGTGCGCGGAAGGCGAGGTGACGGTGGCCCGGCTGACTCGCGTGAATTCCCAGTATCGCATGTTTATTGGAAAGGGCGAGTTTGTCAACTTTCCCCGTCAGAAGATGGCGGCGACCTGCGCGGCATGGCCCCACGGATTCCTGAAAATGGACACGCCCCCACGCGAGTTCATCGCTATTTACAACAGCAACCATGCGCACGTTGTTCCCGGTGATCATCGCCGGGCGCTGGCGATGTATTGCGAGTTCCAGGGAATTCCCGTCGACACGCTAGACTAGTATTGCTGGGTTAAAAAAATAACAATTTGATGTAGAATTGTTTTGGTGGGATCAGAGTTCTTCGAGGTCACGGTTGGGCCGAGTTTCTCGAAGCATTCGCGGATGAAATCCGCATTTTGGTATAAGCGGGTCGGACAATTGACGCCATTGCAGGCATCCATATGGACGCCAAACTCTTTCCGGTCTACGGCGTGGATCAGCTTCAGGTAGCTGTCGGGACCGTCCGGGATGCTCCAGCCCATCATCTCAATGGTGAACTTCGTTCGCTTCGGGTTCACGTGGTCGATCAAACTGCGGCAGTTCTCCCCTGGATCACTTCCTGTCATGGCAAGGACCTGGACTGCGTCACCGAGTCCACTTTCTCGAAGTCATCCCCGGCCGGGGCAAGATGGATTACGGCACCTATCTCCGGTGCGTTGCCAGCCTGCCGGTGGACGCCCCGCAATGCTCGAGCATCTGAAGACGGCGGACGAGTACGCGGAAGCCGCGCGATACATTCGCAACGTAGGCGCCGAAGCCGGGGTGGCGTTCGCGTGACGCCCCCCGGTTCGACTAGGCTCACCAAGGGGTCGCGAATAGGTTGGGAGGCCGCATCATAATTCATCATGTCCCACAAATCTCTCTGGACCGTAGCTCTCATCTTCAGCAGCGTCGCGCTGTGCCTCGCAATCGCGCTCGGCGCGCAACAAGGAACGCAACAGAAAAAGGGTGATCTCGGCTTCACCGACACCCCCATCCTGCCCGGCCAAAGGTGGCACGTGCACGATCCCGACCGGCCACATCCTCATGTCGTGACGCCTGGGAAGGAGCCTGGCGCGTCTCCCTCGGACGCAATAGTGCTGTTCGATGGCAAAGACCTCTCCAAGTGGATTGCAGCGCCGTAAAGGCGCCGACAGCGGCAAGATCGTCGATATGAGCTGGAAGGTTGTGGGCGGCTACTTTGAAGTCGCTCCCAACACAGGCGACCTTTTGACCCGCGAGAAGTTCGGCGACTGCCAACTTCACGTCGAGTGGGCCGATCCGCCCGATGTCAGTGGTTCCAGCCAGGCACGCGGCAACTAAATCTCGACGACCGACCGGACGAGCTATATGCTGCATAATGGGTTTTTGATGCTGCCCCAGGATGACCGCTCGCTCGCGATCTGCGCGACTTTTACCGCTGAAGCTCTTGAGCCTGCCCTCAACTTTTGGGTCTCGGAACTCGGCCTCGGATGGCCGATTCGTTTTGCCGGGTACGGCCAGGTATTTCAGCAACTGCTGGAACCGAACAGTTTGCTCGCAACCAACCACGGCTACAACCTCGTGCTGGTGAGGTTCGAGGATTGGCGGCAAGCCGGCATAGCCGATTCGGTGGCTCGCCTGGCCGAAGCCATTCGCGGCGCCGCGGGCCGCTTCCACGCTCCTTTGCTGATCGTGATTTGCCCATCCGGTGCCGGCTGCGCCGAGGCCGCCAGCACCGCCGAAGAATCCCTCGCGGAACCTCTGGCGGATGTGGCCGGCGTCTCGCTGCTCCGCCCGGCCGATGTCGCCACGCTCTATCCCGTCGCCGAAATCCACGATCCGCACACCGATGAGCTGGGCCACCTGCCCTATACGCCGCTCTACTTCACCGCACTCGCCAGCGCCGCCGCGCGCCGCATCCACGCCCTCGCCACACCGCCCTTCAAGCTGGTCGCGCTCGATTGCGACGACACGCTGTGGGCCGGTATCTGCGGCGAGGACGGTCCTGCCGGCGTGAGGCTGGATGAGCCGCGCCGCGCCTTGCAGGAATTTTTCGCCGAACGGAAGCGCCAGGGCATGCTGCTGGCCCTGGTCAGCAAGAACAACGAGGAAGACGTTCTCGATACCTTTCGCGCTCACCCCGAAATGCCGCTCGCGCTCGAAGACTTTGTCGCCCGCCGCATCAACTGGGAGCCCAAGAGCGCCAACCTCGCCTCTCTGGCGGCCGATCTGTCGCTTGGGCTCGCGAGTTTCATCCTGGTGGACGACAACCTAAAGGAATGCCGCGAAACCCAGGCCGCCCAGCCCGAAGTGCTCTCCCTTCCGCTTCCGCCCGACCCGCGCGACATACCGGCGTTCCTGACCCGTGTTTGGGCGTTCGACCGCGCCGCCGTCACCGCGGAGGACGCGCGCCGCTCCGAGCTCTACCACGTGGAAGCGCAGCGCTCGGCCGTCCGCCGCTCCGCCGCCAGTCTCGACGAATTCGTGGCTTCGTTGAATCTCGCCATCGATATCGCGCCGCTCACGCCCGCCCAGATCCCTCGCGTGGCTCAGCTCACCCAGCGCACCAACCAGATGAACACCTCGCTCATTCGCCGCACCGAAGGCGAAATCCGCGCCATGCCGAAGGAATGCCTGACCGTCTCCGTGCGCGACCGTTTCGGCGATTACGGCCTGACCGGCCTTGTGATTTTCCGCGCGGAAGAGGGGGCCCTGGTGATCGATACCATGTTATTCAGTTGCCGCGTGCTGGGCCGTGGCGTGGAGCAGCGCGCGCTCGCGTACCTCGGCCAACTAGCTCGCCGCCGCGGCCTCGACTCCATCGTCATTCCGTTTCGCAAGGGCCCGCGCAATCGTTTCGCCGAGCTGTTCTTGAATTCCATCGGCGCGGCGCGGGACGGTGTCTACCGGCTGTGGCCGGACGAAATTGATGCGGCCCTTGCCGCCAGCAGCCGCAAAACGGTTTCCGCCGATCCCGCTCCGCTCGCGGCCGACGCGCCCGAAGCGCCAGCGAACGGGGCCATCGCAAACGGCCGTCCCGACTACGTGCGCATCGCCACGGAGCTTGCCACGGCCGAGGCGGTCCTCCACCACGCACGCAACGGCGCTCGGCCCGGCGTCGTCGGGTGCCGTGCCGCGGCCATTGCGCCCCGCACCCCGCTGGAGGCTCAGCTCGCCACGCTCTGGGCCGAGCTGCTGAACCTGCCCTCGGTCGGCGTCAATGAAAGTCTTTTCGAGCTGGGCGGCCATTCTCTGCTGGCTGTCCAGTTGCTTTCTCGCGTCCGCCAGCTCTTCGGCGTGGACCTCTCGCTGGAGGTGGTCTACAGCGGCGATTTCACCGTGGGCGAGTTGGCCAAAGCCGTCGAGTTGAAAGAAATCGAGCAGACCGGCACCAGTTACCAAGATCTGCTGCGCGAGCTCGATGGCATGAGCGACGATGAAGCCCGTGCCCTTCTGGCCGAAGAGCAAGCCCAGGAATAGGATGTTGCCGACCGAATGCGCATCCTGCTGACGGCGAATGCCTCTTATGCACCGCCCCGCGGCGGCGCCACGCGCAGCAACCTGGTCTGGCTCGATTCGCCTGGCGCGCGCCGGCCACCGAGTTTCCCCATCACCGGTCCATCCAGTAAAGGTGCACGGCGCGGTGAGAGACCGAGAAATTCCCCCTGGAAGGTCATTGGCGGTCCGGTCCTCCAGCCGCCAGTGACATTGCCGGGCCTCGGGGAAAGCCACATTCCCACAGTATTTGGCCGGTTCCGGCAAGTCCACTCCGCCGCCCTGTCAACCAGAAGAGCAGAAAGTTCGTCGTGGAGGTGTTTGGCTCCCCAAACAGTACTCGAACTTAGAGCCTTTTGGTTAACGCTCGGATCTCCTACAGTTGTCGCCGTTTTGGCAGTTGAGAGAGAACGGCGGAGAGCACACGGTTGGCGCGTGTCCCTGTGGGCCGGTCTGCGCGCCCGCCCTTTGTCGGCAACTCCCTGCATTCTCACCTTGCTTAATGCCGGCGCTGGAGCGAACCTCAATCCGAGGTGAAACATTGATGCCTGCTACTGTTTGGAAGGGCCACATCGCTTTCGGCCTGGTCTCGTTCCCGGTCAAGCTCCACGCCGCCGCGCGCGACCAGTCCCCCAGCTTTCATCAGCTTCATCAGTGCGATCACTCGCGCGTCAAACAAGTCCTCTACTGCCAGGCCGAGGATCGCCCCGTATCGCGGGCCGAATTGGTAAAGGGTTTCGAATATGACAAGGATCGCTACGTGGTCGTCGAACAGGGCGAATTGGACCAGATGGCACCACCCAGTTCGCGCGTGATGGAAGTGCGCGAGTTCGTGCCTGCCGCAGAGATCGATCCGGTTTACTTGGACGCCTCCTACTACGTGGCACCCGAGGCGGCGGGCGAGAAGCCCTATACCTTGTTGTACGAAGTCCTGCGGCGCTCCAGCCACGCCGCTCTGGCGCAGTGGACCCTCCAGAGCCGGGAACACCTGGTGTTGCTGCGGCCCGGCCGGTACGGACTTTTGCTTCACACCCTGTTCTACGCCGATGAAGTCGGGGTGCTGGATGAGTTCCGTACCGAGGTCGAATGGGTGACGGAGCGCGAACTGGAATTGGCCGGGTTGCTGGTGGAAGCGCTGGCGGCGCCCTTCGAACCGGGCAAGTATCAGGATCGCTACCGCCAGAACCTGCGGGCGTTGCTGGAGGCCAAGATCCGGGGCGAGGAACTGAAGGGGGCGGCGTCGGAACCGATACCCACCCCAGTGCCGGATATTCTGGAAGGGCTCAAGGCCAGCCTGGCGCGGGTCAAGAAACCCGCGGCCATCGCCGGACCATCTCCTGTCCAAAGGCGCGCCGCAGTGACTGGTTGAGTTCCGCGCGGAAACTCGCTCTGCCACTCAAAGCAGAACCGCCGCCGGATGTGGAACCCGGCGGCGGGAGGGGTATGGAGGGAGGGGTGATGGCTATGGCGCGATGCGGTAGAACCGGCCACCAGCTTCATTCTTGGCGGACTCGATCTTGATACCGTGCTTCTTGCCGGCGGTGGAGATGAAGCCGCGCACGCTGTGGGCTTGCCAGGCGACCGCTTTCATGATCTCGGCCAGGGTCGCGCCCTTCGCCCTGCCGATCAACTCCAGGATCTTCGCGCCCTTGCCGATGGTGCGCGGCGCTTGCTGGCGTGCGGATTTCTGTGCTTTCTTGGCGGGCTTGTTGGCTTGCGCTCCCTTGGCCCTTTTCTGGCCCTGGGGCGCGCCCTTCTTGCGGCTGGCAGCCTTCTTCGAAGCCGCCTTCTTCGGCGCAACCGTCGCGCCCTGCTCCGCAACGGCAGTGGCGGTGTCGTTGGCTTCTGCGTTCGTCATGGTGGTCTTACTCCTTTCCTGGCTCCTTTCCGGAGCACCTGATTCATCCCTCTGGTCGGCCCCAAAGGCAAGGCAATTCTGACTGGTTTTTCTTCGAAACCAGGGTGGATTTCGCTTGCCTGTGGGGCCGCAAAGAGCGTCCATGGGACTGTGGTTGACAGCCACGGAGAGGAGTAACTCTTGGAGACTGCGGTGTTGATGGAAATCGAGAAGTTGCGCCGGGTGAACTTGGCTGCCCTGCGCCAGAAGTATCGGGAGGTGTTTGGGGAGGAGACGCGGTGCCGGCACCGCGAGCATCTGTTCCGGCGGATCGGCTGGCGGCTGCAGGCCTTGGCCGAGGGAGATCTTACCGAACGGGCTCGCAACCGGGCGCACCAGCTCGCACGCGATGCCGACTTGCGCCTGGTCGCGCCGCCAGACTTCTTCAGCTTGGACGGCGCACCCGTCCGTACCACCCACGGAGACCGGAATCGACGATCTCTGGATTCCCGCTTGCCCTTGCCGGGCACGTTGCTGACCCGGCAGTGGAGAGGACGAACCATTCTGGTCGAGGTGCTGCCGGATAGGTTCCGGTTTGAGAACCGGCTGTATAACTCGCTCAGCGCGATCGCGGTCGCCGTCACCGGCACCCGCTGGAACGGCCTGGCCTTCTTCGGGCTGACCGGCAAGGGGCGAGCGCAGCGAAAGCAGGAGCGCCATGGGGAAAAATAATCCGGAAGGAAAAGTCCCGGCGGCTCGGCTCCGCTGCGCCATCTACACGCGGAAGTCGACCGAAGAAGGTCTGGAACAGGACTTCAGTTCGCTGGATGCGCAGCGGGAGGCGGCCGAGGCCTTCATTCAGAGTCAACGGCGCGAAGGCTGGATCGCTTTACCGGAGCGGTATGACGATGGCGGCTTCACCGGCGCCAACATGGACCGGCCCGCGCTGCAGCGGCTGCTGGCAGCGGTGGAAGCCGGCGCGTTGGATTGCGTGGTGGTGTATAAGGTGGACCGGCTGAGCCGCTCCTTGTTGGATTTCACTCGCATCCTGAGCCAGTTCGACAAGCGTCAGGTAAGCTTCGTGGCCGTCACCCAGCAGTTCAACACGAGCACGTCGCTGGGGCGGCTGACGCTCAACATCCTGCTCTCGTTCGCGCAGTTCGAGAGGGAACTGATCGGGGAGCGCACACGCGACAAGATGTCGGCGGCGCGGAAGAAGGGCAAATGGGTGGGCGGGTGTCCGGTGCTGGGCTATGACGTGGACCCAGGCGGGGGACGGTTGGTGGTGAATGAGGTGGAGGCGGAACGGGTGCGGTCGATCTTTGCGCTGTTCGAGGAGCTTGGCTCGGTCCGGCAGACGCTGGCGGAGATCGAGCGGCAGGGCTGGCGGCTGAAGAGTTGGACGCGCAAGACGGGCGAGTTCCGCTCGGGCGGGCGGTTTACCCTGGGTGCCCTGCGGCGGCTGCTGACCAACATCTTGTATACGGGTGGGGTGCGCCACCAGGGACATATCTACCCGGGCGAACAGGCTGCCCTCCTGGCGCCGGGCCAGTGGGAGCGGGTGCAGAGTCTGATCCCGCAGCCCATGGCGCTGGCGCGCGGGAGATTCCGCAACAAGCACTTGGCTCTGCTGAACGGATTGCTGCATTGCGAATGCTGCGCGGCACCGATGGTGTACTCGTACGCGGCCAAGAGAGAGCGCAAGTACCCCTACTACGTGTGCCGGAACGCGCAGCAGAACGGCTGGGCCACGTGCCCGAGCAAGTCACTGCCCGCGCAGGCGATCGAGGAATCGGTGGTGGGGCGGATGCGGCGGGCGCAGGTGGGAATTGCCGAGGCCACACCCTGGGAACAGATGAATCGCACGCAGCAGATCGAGGCGATCCAAGCCATCATCGAGCGGGTCGGCTACAACGGGGCTACGCAGCAGATCTCCATCCGCTTCCGTTCGCCCAACGGGGCCATGGCAGAACAGGAGGTGCGGGTATGAGCGATTTTCCGGAGGTCACCTACAGCGTCGATTTTGCGGTTCGCCGGCGGGGTAGGCTGGAGAACCCAGCCGCGCGCCAGCTCGGCGAACCGGCGGAGGGTTTCATCCCGCGTGTCGCGCGGCTATTGGCGCTGGCCATCCGGCTGGAAGGGCTGATCCGAAAGCAAACCATTGCGGATTACGCCGAGCTGGCCCGCCGGGGGCGGGTGAGCCGACCTCGCATGACGCAGATCATGAAGCTGCTCGATCTGGCACCCGACCTTCAGGAACAGATCCTGTTTCTGCCGCCCCTCCCGCGCCTCAACGAGAGAAACCTGCGGCCCATTGTCGGCTGCATCGACTGGCACCAGCAACGGCACCTGTTTGAGGAGCTCATCAGCCGTTTGGACAAAAGTGGGAAATCGGCTTGATGCTCGGGGTCCTGCGGCGGCAGATGGAGAGGGGACCCAGGTTCCTGCCCGTCCGCCTCTGGCTGTGGCGGGCCGCTGGGCCAATGGAAGACCTGCCCCCATAACGTCAGGGCCCACTCCGATTGCAGCGGGCTGACGCCTTGCCCTGCCGTTGGGATGTTCAATTTCCATGGCTGGCCGCAGCCTTCTTCCCACTCCAGACGCGCTGCCAGCGCCAGCTGTAGCCGGCAATTTGGCTTTTTCAGCCAATGCCGGGAAAATTATTTCTCTTGTAGTTTCTTATGCTTATCGCTGTTTACCGCGCAAACTACCCTTGCTTTGGCCAAGAGTAGCGCAATCCCTCAGCGATTTTGACGAATGACCGGGTGTAGGGGGAACCTACCCATGAGTAAGGATCTGAACCGGTTACGCGTCCTGGGGACCTGTGGCTCTGCGGCCATCCGCCTCATCCACACCGGCGGCGCCACGTGCCGAATACCTCTTTGGGCGGTGCCGCAGAGGCATCGGCCCCGCTGTACCAAACTCTGAAAGGAGATATGCACTATGAACAACGTAACTCCAATCGAAATTCAAATCTGGGCGATCGAGCGGCTCGTCTTCTACGCTCGCAACCCCCGTAAGCATGACGCTGCCGTGGATCGCATGTGCAGCAGCATCCGCGAGTTCGGCTTCAAGATCCCGGTGCTGGCGCGCGGTGACGGAGAAGTGGTCGATGGCCACTTGCGCCTGAAGGCCGCGCGCCAACTCGGCATGGCGGAAGTGCCGGTGATCTTGTGCGATGAATGGACGCCGGCGCAAGTCAAGGCGTTTCGGCTGATGGTGAACCGCTCGGTCACCTGGGCAGACTGGGACGAAGAACTGCTTGCACTAGAGTTGCAGGAACTCAACGCCGCGGATTTCGATCTCAGTCTGACCGGCTTCGATCCCAACGAGATCGACGATTTGCTATTCCTCCCAGACGAGGATCACGACGCCGACACGGTGCCCCCACCGCCCGAGAACCCCGTGTCCCGGCCTGGCGATCTGTGGCTCTGTGGATCGCATCGCGTGCTGTGCGGCGACGCCACCAGCGCGGAGGCGGTGGCGCAGCTACTGGGCCCCCGCCAGCCGATTTTGCTGGTCTCCGATCCTCCGTATGGAATTGAGCTGGACTCGGAGTGGCGCGATCGGGCCGGGATGAACGGGCATGGACCGGCGGAGCCGAGCTACCTGAAGCACCGCACCGAGGGTCACACCGAAACCACCATATCCGGGGATACCCGCGCGGATTGGTCAGAAGCCTTTGAGATGGTGCCCAGTCTCCAGATCGCCTACGTCTGGCATGCTTCCGTATTCACCTGCGAAGTGCTCCACGGGCTGCTCCGCATCGGATTCCTGTATCCGCAACAGATCATCTGGGACAAAGGCCGAGTGGTGCTCACGCGCACGCATTACTGGTATCAGCATGAGCCCTGCTGGTACGTCCGCAAGAAGAACGCGCCCTGGCTCGGCAAGGCGGGCGAGAACTCGACCATCTGGGCGGCGCCTTCCCCGAAGTTCATTATGGGTGGATCCGCAGAAGACAAATTCGACCACCCCACGCAGAAACCAGTGGATCTGATGCGGCGCCCCATCCTGAACCACATCCCGCGAGGCGGACTGGTCTATGATCCGTTCCTGGGCAGCGGCACCACACTGGCCGCCGCGGAAGCGACCGGGCGCATCTGCTGCGGCCTGGAACTCGATCCCAAGTACGTCGACGTCATCGTCACGCGGTGGCAATCCTTAACCGGCCAGAAGGCCACGCTCGACGGCGATGGCCGAACCTTCGAGGAAGTCGCTCAGGAGCGCGGGCTGGGGACCCCAGGATAACCGCAACGCTCATGAAGAGCCTGGCCCGCCGGATTCAGAAGCCATGCATACAGATCTCAAGCGCAGGATCGACAAGCTGGAACAGAAGCTGAAACAGGGAAGCACTCAGGTGTGCCAGACCAACCTGCGGGGGTTAGCCCGCAAGATGGGGGGAGACGAGCAAGCCTTTCTCCGGGCAGTCCAGGGCTATGAGTGGCAACTGGGTCGGGAACTGGTGGGGGACGGCATCACCTGGCCAGGCTTCCAGCTGCTCTACAAGTTGTTGTACTCGTCGCGTGATGGCTCGCCCACCCAGTGTCAACCACCCGGTGCAGGCGAGGAGGGCGCCTGATGCATCGGGCATACGGTGCGCGAATTCCGAGAAGTGGGGTGTCCCTTGACTCAGCGAACCGCAAGATCTTGTGGTGGAGCATTTCCAAAACCGCAAGCTGCAACACGATGCAGCCCGAAGCTGGGGGCCACTGGCGTACCTCGTGCCGGCAGCCATTTTTTGGCGTGCGGCGTTTTTTCCGCGAAGTGTCGAATACGGTTTTGGTGGGAGATCGTAGAGGAGCCCACAAGTCATGAGTTCACCCTTAATCGTCGGGAACATCGAACAGCGCCCGATGGCCCAATTGAAGACGTACGCCGACAAACGCCCGGCCCCATTCCAATTCGCAGATCCAACAGATTGCCGCCAGCATTCGCGAGTTTGGGTTTGTCAACCCGATCTTGGTGGGGACCGACCACACCATCGTCGCCTGTCAGGCGCGCCTGCGGGCTGCCTGCCCGCTCGGCATGACCAAGGTCCCCGTCATCGTTCTAGCGCACCTACCAGAAGCCGCCCAACGCCGCGCGCCGCAATCGGCAAAGGCCGCGGCAGTGGCCGATCCTAACATCCAAGGAGTCCTCCATGCTTGAAAGCTTGACGGCCAGCACGCGAAGTGCGAAAAAGACCCGACAGAGGAAGCGGTTGATTGGGGCCATGCTGCAGCAACCCAGCTTAGAAAGAGCCGCCGAGTCGGTGGGGATTTCGCGGGTGACCGCTTGGCGCATCCAACAGACGCCAGAGTTCCAGCAGGAGTATCGGCAAGCGCTCCGTGCAGCCGTCTCGCAATCCCGCGCTCGACTGCAACAGGCAAGCAGCGCGGCCGCCAACACCCTGTTGAAGATCATGGTCGATCCCCAGGCGTCCGCCGCCACTCGCATGCAGGCGGCCGATCGCGTTTTGAAACACGCCAACGAAGCGCAATTGGAGGATGTGGAAGTGCGGCTGGAGCGGGTAGAACAGATCGTGGAGGAAAAAGGAGAGGATCTAATGAGTATTACAGATCCTGAAACACCGATCTTGCCGAATCGAATCTAAGCTACTGATTTTATTGAAGCGGAGGCGGCAGATGTATGGCAGGATGTTTCAAAATGTTTCAAATACTTCAAGATAAACTCTGGCGGAGACACTGCAAGAAAGGCTCTCCGGAGAGTTCCTTCCAATCCGGCCATATCTGGGGAGCCAAAGATCTCCACGTCGAACTCTCTGGTCTTCTGGTTGACAGGGCGGCGGCGTGGACTTGCGGGAAATGGTCCAATACTGCGGCATTGCGGCTCTCCCCGAGGCGCAGCAGTGTCACCGGCGGCTGGCTGACCGAACCGCCAATGACCTTCCAGGGCGAATTTCTCGGTCTCTCACCGCGCCGTGCACTTTTGGTTAACAGCGCGCCCCAACGGCGCAGATCGTCAGTGGAAGGATCCGCGGGCTTCTCCGCTAAAAAATCGAATCAGATTGCGATAGTGGAGCAAGAAGCCTTCCAGGTAGAGTGCTTGCTCATTGCCATCGCGATAGTGTTTCCCAGTCAAGCTCTGTAGGCAGAAGTCGAGCATCTCGATCTCATAGGTCACCGTATCGCGATGCGATTCCTTTGGCCGCCTTGCGTACATTGTCGGTACTTTCTGGTCAGTTCAAATACCCAGCTCCTCTGCCGAGAAGCAGTCTTGGCAGGCGCGTTCGTATAGGCTGTCGAGTGTCGGATACAATCGCAGGATTGCAGCGAGCCGCTGTACCATGCTCCGGAGATGGGCGGACTCTTGCACCGACAGCGGTATACCGGGGCGCCGTCCGCGGTCGCGATAGCCAAGCCATTTCTTAATCACCGGGTAACCGCCAAGCTCGTAATGCCAGACACGTTCAGGGACGTGACGAAAGAATACAGCCTCATTGATATAAAGATCGCCGGTAGTGTCACCCCATTCATCATGTGTTGTCTCGTTGCTGGCAGCGGAGCGGGCACGCCAGCCTCCCTGCGCTCCGCCGAAGAATGAGTATTCCACCACAAGGTCGGCTTCTCCCATGTTTCCTCCGCCGATTTTGCCCGGTACAGCAAGCTGTTTTGCCTCGTCACCGAGAATGCTCTTTAGCGTCTTCGTGGGGCTGGCGATGGGGTTGAGCAAAATCGCGAGCATCTCTCCCGCGTCATTCAATTCGGCGAAAAGCCCGCGCGACTTCGGAAGGGGCACATGCGCCCAATCCTGCGCGAGAGATTCCTTGTGTTCGGACTGATACTGCGGAGCATGGCAGAGCGCCAGGCAGACACGGGCCACTCCGCGCCCGAGCGAGCGGGCATCCTTCCCCGAGAGATCGCCTTTTAGGCCGAATTCCTTCTTGAGTGCGGTCCACACTTCCGGTTCAAGGTTGGACTGCCGGTGAGGTGCACTGTCATGGGGGGCAAATAAAGTGCCAGCCATCGACTCGCCAACGACAGTTTCGACAGGAAAGCTGACTGAACCCCGGTCGTGCAAATGGAGATCGAAAGCGGTGTTCAGCAGAATCGGCCTTGCCTCCGACACCTTGCGCGGCTCAGGAACCGTAACCAGGAATTCGTTGTCTTTCAGGTTTTGAAAAAGGTCAGAACGCGCTTCGTTCAGGAACTTATGTTCCGTTTCGTAGTATAGCCAGCGCTGGTCCAGTGGGAACACCACATACGGCACTGCCTTATCCTCATCAAAATTAGTTCCGGCTTTGAGCTTTTTCCGGACCTCGGCGGCGGCGTAGCGCGCCCGGTCCTGCATTAGAACAGGGTGACGCTCTCGCAGACGTTCAAGGGTCATATTCGAGAAGTAGTCGCGCATCCTGTTTACGAGGAGATTGCGGTCGATTTCCACGACGCTGCCATCAAGCCCCCGATTGGGATTCACGCCCTGCAATTTGGTGACGAATAGCTGATCAAGCGCCGGCCAGTCGTCGAAACCACCCTGTGCTGAGAACGGGACCAATTTCCAGCGCGACTGCTCAGAGGGCTCAAGCTTTTCGAACGACTGCGGTCCCTCGGGACGGCGAGCAGCGGCGGCCTTCTTCCCGGAAGACCATTCGGCCATGTCAAGCGATGCCAGCAGCGCTTCTCGTTTGCCCTGCGAACGGCCCCAATAGTTCCGGTAGTGGACGATTGGGGTTCGGTTTCCGCGTAGCTGCCCTCCCCGCTTAAGCATCGTGGTTATCCCGGTTCCTACCTGGATTCCGCGCGGATCGTGCTCTGTCGTAAAAATGCTCTGGTCCGTAGTGCCTTCACCCGGCAACCCCTTAGGGATTACCTTGCCCGTCTTGTATTTGTCGCCATTGAGGCAATCAACCCATATCTCATCGAAGGATCTGAGCAATGATGAACGCATGATGGGATGTGAGCGCCCCGTGTAAAAGCCGTAATTCGAGATAAAGCTCACAACGCCGTATTTGGCACGCTCGCCGATGCAGCGCTCCGCGAGCCGAAAAAACCGGATGTAGAGGTCATCGAGGAGTTGCTTGCGTATGCCCCAACGGGTGTATAGCTCGCTTGGTCCGACCTGCTTTCCTTTGGCGTCCCGGCGAATTCCCTTGTAATGATCAACGAGGTCGGCCTCCTCGGCGAGCGGCACGCCTGCGAAGCGGTTGTAAGGCGGATTGCCGATGACGACGATGATCTTGCTGCTGTGCTTCACCGCATGGGCGGCGTCATACTCTGCCTGCAGTTCCGGGAAATGGAGCTTCATCTGCTCTGGCCCGTCCCATCCCGTAAGGGCATTGGTGAGAAACACGGCCGGGCGATGGGTGGCGGTTGGCTTTGCGCCAAGTTCGGAGAGGATGAGGAACATCTGGAGTTGCGCGATGACGAAAGGCGCTGTCAACAGCTCGAACCCGAGGAGCCGCCGGGTCGCGGCATCGAGAAGAGCCTGGCCCATGAGCGCCTCCGCCCCTTCCGTCTCCAGTTGTTCGGCCACGCATTTCATGACCTCGATCAGGTAGGCACCCGTTCCACAGCACGGGTCGAGGACGATTACATTTTCGTCTGCAAAGCCGCGGTCGCATCCCAGCTCTTCGCGCAGGAGCCGATCGATGGTGCGGACCTGGTAGCGGACTACCTCTCTAGGCGTGTACCAGACTCCCAAACTCTTGCGCAGTTCGGGATCGAAGGCCTCCAGGAACGGTTCGTAGAAATAGATAATAGCCGCGGTCGCTTCGCCGTGCGTCTCGGATTCTTCGGGCCGCCGGATGCTCGGCAGGTCAAAATGACTGAAGAACGCGTCGGTATCGACGCGGTGCAGGGTTTCGGTTGCCAGATCCAGGTGCGGGCGGAGCCCCAGTTCCTGGATGCGCCGGGGATGCTGGAATTCGTAGTAAAGTTCCGCAAGAAACGGAATTTTCAAGTGATCGGCCAAGCTCTCCCAGCGGAACGGTTCTTTCGAGCCGGAGCGAAGCCAAAGGGTCCAGCCGGCAAACAATCCGTAGAAAACGGTCTGGATGAGCGATGAGCGGAAGAATTCCTCACCCTCCTCCCCTTCAAAGGTCACCCCCAGCGCTTTTCCGAAGTCATCGGCGAGTCCCCTCACCGCTTGTGTGAATTCTGCCGGAAGCTGGGCTTTAGCGCGCTTCGCCTGCCGCGCAAGGATCTTGGCGAGCGATTCAGGCTCCGCAATTGGGGCGTATCGCGTCACCGCGGTTTCAACCAGAAGGTAAAGTTCTTCTATGGACTCGGCGGGGATAGGACGCCGTTGCTCCATGGCCGATTGCGAGGGCCAAAGCTCGACGACATGTTCCAGTACGCGCTGCGCCGGAGCCACCCGCTTCGCTGTGCGTGGGGCATCGCGGCGAGCGGTAAGCAGGCCGAATCCGCGGACGTTCGAGACAAGCACCACACCCGTTTGTGCCAGATAGCGGCCGATTTGATCGTTTCTCTCTTCGGAGAAGGCAATGTCTTTGATGTCGTCGGAAGGGAGCTTTACTTCGCCTGCAACGACCAGATAGTCGCCGTGGCCGTCATATAGGGCCATATCCGGCATGTCGTGCCCGCCCCCTGCCCTGGATTCGCTGGTCGATGCCCGAACCTCAAACGGAAGGGTTTCATGGCCAAGCATCTTGGACAACAACGTCTTTATGGCCGGGTAGTAGCTCGGCTCTGTCGTTGAGTGCGACGCCGATAGCGCGGCGACCTCGTCCCCATAGGCCCTGAAGATGTCTTCCATTAAACGTTCATTTTACTGCGGTTCCGAACACGAAGGATTCAAAATGTTTTCACGAGATTGCCGGACCATCCCAGGACGCGGGCTTTTCGCTGGCAATGGGCTCATCGACGTTGCACTCAACCCCCAGTACTGATCAGATTCCGCCTTTCAAGCCCGGCTCTTTTGCCGGCTGCGCTCCAGCCATGCGAACGGCGTTCGTCACCGTCACATGGACATAGCCGGGAGATCCCCTGCCCTCGCCCGCTCGCGGGCCTTCTCGCTCACCTCCAGAAGTTTCGCTTCGGTGTCCTCAGCACTCCATCCCCGCTGCAGTCCTGCGCCGCGACCGGGTTAATCGCGATCATTCCTGGTCCTGTCGCGTAGCCTTGGACGTTCCCGTCGTTGTGCTCGAAGGGCACCATGGTAATCCCGAGGTTCTTGAGCGCTCGCTCCTCGCTCCAAGCGGGCACGGCGACTGGCTGGTATGGTTCGCCGTCGGTCTGGCTGAGCACGAACCACCGTGCGCGGTACGTGAAGAATAATCGTGCTGGTTGTTCAATCGGTGCCGCGTCGACCATATCATCCTCGGTGGGCTCCGTTGCTTTCGGCGTGATGGGGATGCAGAGCACGAGCGCCTTTTGTCCGCGCAAGGTTGGTCGCCTTGCCACTCGTTGAGCGGTCGCTGCGGTTGCCGTTCGTATGCCGGCCGTGCACCGTATGCTCCTCTGCGCGGACCATACTCACCCATGGGTATTCTCGGCACGTACGCGTCTGACTGGATCGGTACGTACCCGAGGGTTTCCATGAAGTCGTTGTACAGGTACACGCGCGGTGGCCTGACCTAGTGAAGAGGTACTGAAACGCCATGAGGAGTGGTTGGGGGCTGTAGGCGGCCTGCTCGTCTCGACTCTCAGTTATGCCGAAATATCGCCGAGCCGGATCAGAGGACCAACAACGGCGGATCGTGGAGGCGATGGTGGAACAGATCAGCTATGAGCGCCACGGCCAGATGGGGCGGATGCGGCTGCGCGCGGAGGTGGCTGATCACGGCCACCGGCGCGGCACCGGGCCGATCATCCTCCCGCAGGAAGTTTCGTCCGGCGGCGGTACGAACGCCGAGCAAGTCAAGGAATTCCGCGGAGACAGTTACCTGTTCTACACGCTCTGGCTCGCCTTGCCCCGTCATGTTGGAAGCGGCGCTTGATGAATACGCTGCCATCCCGCCGAATAATTTGCCCAGCGCGCGCCAATTCCCATAATCGGGACTCGGAACGCGGCGAAATACGGGCTCCTGCGGCCAGAATTCGGACACGTAGACCAGCTTCTCCGATTCTGCGTATGGCAGGCGGCGAAGCAGTAGCGCATCCACTAGCGGGAGTTTACTGAGAAGGGCCGGAACAAAGGCGTAAGTAATTGTTTCCTTAGCGGGTTACGAGTTGGCCTGCGTATTACCCACGCGGGGTAATACGGAGGTGCTCCAGCCCCAGCGT
>Ga0187848_10000644_pt1 | contig 31178 bp, 17 predicted proteins | sample June2016WEW_4_40_FD_132424 | JGI IMG/M metagenome (GOLD analysis project Ga0187848, IMG submission 132424) | Peatland microbial communities from SPRUCE experiment site at the Marcell Experimental Forest, Minnesota, USA - June2016WEW_4_40 | ecosystem: Environmental > Terrestrial > Soil >... | reverse complement strand
GGCCGACTTTGAAAGCGTCTTATTGCGCTTGAACAGAAATGGCAGATATAACAGTTCGCGACCAGAGGGCACCACCAAGAAGGACTGGAAAATGACCAAGAAAATGATAGAGAGGAGGCTACAAGCGCTTGAATTATGTAGCCAGCGGCACGCGCTGGTGAGTCTTACAGAGCGGCTTGACTTCAGGCGACGCATAATGAAGCGCGCCTGCGGATCGTGCCCAGAATATGATCGGGAAACCAATTCACTGCCTGAAAGGTGCTTAATTTTTGTCAAAGATTGCCCGCAGATTGTGGCTGCTGAGGACGTTGAGTGTGCTACGCTCGATCTCAACGATCCTTTGCAGAAAGCGCTGTGGGATCATGTTAAGGACGGTCGTTTACGGCTCTTGGCTAGGCAAGCAGCCAAGTCTGGCGATACCGCATGAAAGACGCAGAGCAGCGCTGATAAAAATTCAGGCCGTCAGTCGTGATGGCGGGATGACCTTGACTGCACCTAATCAAGTCAAATCATAAGCTATAAATTTTGTAATGCGAAGGGTACGATGATGGGTGCTGCTCACGTCGCCTCGGCTTTTCTGCCGGTGGTTGTAAACACTAGAATACAAAAAGACAGAGCGAAGGTGAGATGGGTTGGCGCCTGAACAGCCAAGGCGCTTTTATCGCGTGGCATAAGCTATGAGAGTCATTTCCTTGTTTTCTGGCTGCGGCGGGCTGGATTTAGGGTTCAAGCAGGCTGGATTTGAAATCGTTTATGCTGATGATTTTGATAAAACCGTTTGGGAAACATTTGAGAGAAACCACGGACTAAGAATCGACCGCCGACCGCTTGCAGAAGTCGCTGTAGGTGAAATCCCCGACGCTGAAGGTATCATTGGAGGGCCTCCGTGTCAGAGTTGGAGCGTTGCCGGTGCAAGGCGCGGGATGGATGACCCTAGGGGAAGAGCGTTTTGCGATTATATACGCATAATAAAGGGCAAGAACCCTTTATTCTTTTGCGCTGAAAATGTACCCGGAATAATGTCCAGCACACATCTTTCGGAATTCAACAAAATCCTCAACCATTTTAAAAAAATGGGATATAAAGCAAACGTGGAAGTGCTGGATGCTCGAAACTATGGGGTGCCGCAAAGCCGGCGGCGTGTGTTTGTAGTGGGATATCGTGCTGACCTTGGCCGAGATTTTGTATTTCCGGAGCCGACACATCTTGAGCCAAAGGGAAGACTGTTTGGGGATACGATAGGCAACTGGGTCACTCTAAGAGACGCGCTTACTGATTTGCCGCCAGCAGTGCCGGCAAACGGGACAAGCACGCCAAATGAGCAACTCCAAGTCCCGAATCACGAATATATGAACGGGTCGCTGTCAACAATCTATATGTCGCGGGATCGACGCAAATCTTGGGATGAACCATCTTACACAATTCCTGCGAAGTGGAGGCACGCCCCGCTCCACCCCGATTCAAGCAAGATGCGCAGAATTGGCGTGGACCAATGCGAGTTCGAAGACCCAGAGCGAGCTTTCAGGCGGCTTTCTGTGCGGGAATGTGCCAGGATACAGACATTCCCTGATGACTTCGTTTTCTATTACGACCATGTCGGACGAGGGTACAAAATGGTGGGCAACGCAGTTCCAGTAAGGTTAGCTGAAGCCATAGCCAACCAAATACGTGAAGACATTGAGCCGGCGCGTCGCATTTCCAAATTCCAGAAAAGGGGAGTCAGGACTACTTGCCAGTAAGTTGCCGCATAATTTGCCCTATTTTGAATTCTTTTGACATTACATCACATTCCCAGAGCCGTATTGAGCCGATCCCAGAGAGCTCAAGAGTTTTGGTGTTTTTTTCATCGCGTTTTACGTTCCGTGCAAGCTTCGATTGCCAATACACGCGATTTTGTTCCGGAATATGGCCGTGCTTTGGGCACGAATGCCAGAAACATCCATCAATGAAGATTGCTGTGTTGTAATCCTTCAAGAGAATGTCAGGATTGCCGGGCAAGTCAGGATGCATTTTGTGTTTTATATTATTACCTTTCAGGAGATTATGGGCTCGTTTCTCAGGCTTCGTCCACTTGCTCCTGATGCGTGACATTAACTTGCTCCGCGTTTCTGCATTCAGCCTATCTACCACTACCAACATCTCCTGGGTCTGCTTGAGGATGGATCGAGCCTTCTAAGCAATTCCGCCGTGAATTGGATTTTTGCCAGCGGATACGATAATTTCGCTTAATGTGAACCGGCTGCATTTGTCAGATGTGCTCGGGTTTTCGATACCCCTAACGAGGTTTGCTCTTGCAAGGCGCCCGCAGCTTGAATTATTGACGCGAAAGATTCGCATAGCAGCATGTATCTCTTCGTACCCGACCACAAGTTGTTTAATGCCGAAGGCTTCTCCCACCAGTTTTATGTCTAATTCGTCGCGTGGTCCTATGTTCAAGCCTGCATTCATGATCGAGAACAGGGCTGCCTGTTTAGGGTCGTTAATGAGGCCTGCGAACCAGTTTTGGACCGTTTTGTAGTCTTTGGTTATGCCCTGTTTGCGAAGTCTCTCGTAGATTTGAACGAATGGATGGGTGCGACTAATTTGTGCTAGGGCATTTTTCCATTCGGCAACTCGGCCAATGAGCGCATCTACCTGCTGTCCTCGATCTGCAAGCAGTTCTGCTATTTGATTGCGCAAAAAATCTTCTTTCAAGCTGAGTGGGGGGAGGATTACCGAGTCACCTGAGGTCAAATCACGCGGAAAAACCCAAGTGTACTTGGTGTGGTAAAACAGCTCCCCTTCGCGATAAAGGATGATGTTTTCCCATCCGTGCACCGTATAGACGGCGCCCTCTTGCGTGTGAAGAATGTAATGCTGCGTGTCTACAAAACCGTCGTACGTGTGGTATTGATCTTTGGGGTCTGCTTCTTCTAAAAGCTTCAAGAACCTTCCGTAGTTGGTTTGGCTCATTTCGACTTCGCCAAGACTGGCATTCGGGTCGCCTTTTGTGTAACTCTGTTCCGTGTGATGATGAACCCCCACAGCCGTTAGATCTGCAAAACTTGGAAAGCCAGCAGCACGGTCATATTCTTGTGCGCTCGCCAGTTGTCCTTCCAATATAGTTGCTTCGTGTGGATATTGAATGAATCTTAGCTTGCTAGTGAGCGCGCACGCTGCGAGCATTAACGCTGTTGGAGGCGAAAATGGAAAAATTACTTCGTTAAAAAAATAGCTACAAAAAAGAGACTCCGCAAAGAACTTCTCGGGATAGAAGATCCGTAGATATGGTAAGCCTACTGTCTCCTCACCAAGATCCCTATGGATGCCCCATTCAAGTGCATCTGCCATCGCTTTATTGGGCGCGACGATTGCAACGTGTCGTCCTGTCCCTTTATTGGCTTTTGCGACTTCTAACAACCGTACATACTTTGGGTTGCTGGATTGGAGGTGCTTTTCGATCTCAAAGCATACTGATTTGAGCGCCAGGTAGTGTGATAAACGTACGGGAAGGTTCTGCAAGTATACCGAAGGTAACGCCGACATTAAACCGGCTTTGCTCTCTCCCTCTCCTATTCCTGTCCCAAATCCAGCATAATACTTTAAGGGCACGGGGACGGTGGAATAAAAGCATGTGAACGCGTTCACGTGCTCTTGTAAAGAAGGATTGTCAACTTGCCTTTGAACCAATTCTTGCAGCAATCCTCCTATCGCGTATTTGGTCAGCAAGTCAACTGCAAGTTGCACCCCCCTTATTTGGGCATACTCAAGTGTATTGCAGCTTAGCTCCGTCCATCCGCTATTTCGGAGCGATGCTAGATTCTCTGCAAACGATGATCTAAGCTGATATAGATCTCTTAAGGTGAATAGAATGATTTTTTGACCCGAAGCAAGAGAGTAGTCAGCTTGTCCGCTATTTCGGAACAAAACCAGCAAGTCGTGTTCTTGCAGCGATCGAGGCGGCTGCCCCACAATTATACTGATCTTGCGCGATTGGTACCAAAGCAGTACTGTCGAGAGGTGGCTGCTGTAAGTGTGCAAGTTGTGAAGCATCCGTTCCAAGAAAGCCTTGCCTGTGTTATCCGTTACAAAATATATGTGGCTGCTAGGCCGCCCTACAGCCAGATAGAGTATGTCGACAATAACAAGACGCAAAATAATGCCTGCCGATTCGGGAAGAGCGATGAAGTACGACTCACTCTGATTGGCCCGCAGAGCATTTGCTATTTTCTCCAAGAAAGCAAACTGCTCGTGACTTAGATTGATAACCTGTCCGCTCTCTTTCAGAATTCCTTTATCGACTAGATCTGCTGCGACCGATGATCTTTGACTAGCCACAACGCGGGATATACTAGTAATGGCCAATATATGTTGCTTCAAGTTGCGCGTTCTGGTTCCTGTTATCTTGATCCAAAGTATGCTAAAGGCCCATAGTCGAACTAGCGGCCGTTTAAACGCGCATAATATGCATTTAAAAACAGTTAAGCCACATGAGCATTAGAGCACCTTTTTTGGGAATATATAATGCAAGATCCGATTGGCACATTTGAAAACATCTTAGACAATTTTTTGGTCTACATCAGGACGGCTTTCCGCACGCGGTTTGACTCGGTTGAGAGGGAGAGAGAAGCTTTGCTGAGAGAGCCTGGAAACTTGTGCCAGGAGCCGTGGATTGAGCCTTTACCTCAATATATTCGCTCAAAAGAGACGATCGCAGATTTGACGCCCGCAGATCTTCCGGGGCTATCTGCCAAACAAGCTGAGGACTTTAAGACGTTTGCCTCTTGCGGACTTTTTGGAGACAATAAGCTTTACGCCCACCAAAAAGACATGTTGCAGAAGGTTCTCGATGGCACGAATTGCATAATCACTGCTGGGACCGGATCGGGAAAGACCGAGGCATTTCTTTTGCCGCTTTTTGCGTACTTGGTGAAAGAATCGGATAACTGGGAAGCGCCGAACAGCCCACTACAATTCCAAAACAGCTGGTGGAAAGATAGTCGATGGGCTGAGCATTGGGAAAATCAGTTAAGAAACAAAAAAATACGCAATAAGCCAAGCCTAAGAGTGCCGCAACGAGGCCACGAAAAGCGCGACGCTGCGTTGCGCGCACTTATCATTTATCCTATGAATGCGTTGGTCGAAGACCAATTGAGCCGACTTCGAAGAGCTCTCGACTCCCGCGACGCCCGCGAATGGTTTGAGAAACAGCGAAACGGCAATAAGATCTACTTTGGAAGATATAACAGATACACCCTAGTCCCGGGACACGAATATAGGCGCACGGGCTATCCGAATAAGAACAAGATTCTGGAACTCAGAGACAAACTAAAACGCGTTGAAGATAACGCGCAAACTGCTACCGACTTTGCGATTGAAAGCGGAAAAACTGACGCGCCCTCGTTCTTCCCTCGGCTAGACGGCTCCGAGATGCGCTCCCGCTGGGATATGCAGGACGCTCCTCCTGATATACTAATCACGAATTTTTCCATGTTAAGCGTTATGCTCATGCGCCAAGAGGACGCTGCGATTTTCGACCGAACTAAGGCGTGGCTGCAGCAAAGAGATTCAGACGGCAACCCGCTCGACAGGAAATTCCACCTAATCATCGATGAATTGCATTCATATCGAGGCGCTTCAGGAGCAGAAGTCGCGTATTTACTCCGGTTGCTGCTACGACGCTTAGGCTTATCTCCTGATGACCCCCGGTTGGTGATTCTCGGCTCAAGTGCATCACTTGAACACGGAACTGAAGAAACCAAGCAATTCATTCAAGATTTTTTTGGCACCGGTGAGGACAATTTTAACATCATTCCTGGTAGTGAGGAAGGCCTGGAAATACCGGAAAAGATCGAATATTTGCCAGCAGGCCCATTCACAGCGTTAGCCCAAGCAGATAACTTGGACGATGCCGAATTTATGCGCACCGCAGTTTCATTAGGCGGCGATCAAACGAGTGCTAGCGGAAAAGAGGCATTAGTCCGGTTACTGGAATCGGATGCGCTTGGCGTTAAACAAAAGATGTTGCACGCTTGCTATGATGGGACACGAACAAGGGCCGTGCCCCTCAGCAGCTTTGGAAAGAAACTTTTCGGCGAATCTGTGTCGACGAGTGAGGGCTTATTGGCAGCCACAAAAGGCCTTCTGCTGGCACGAAGCATTAGCACTGGTGGGCGCGAGAGTGCGCAATCGCTCCCCCAATTTAGGCTGCACTTTTTCTTTCGCAACATAGAAGGCTTATGGGCATCGACGCAGCGCCCAAATGGAGCAAACGATGGTCGCCCGGTTGGAAAACTATACAGTCAGCCAAGGATTGCCTGTGACACCGGGAATTCGCGCAGGGTTTTGGAAGTTCTTTATTGCGAACACTGCGGCACCCTTTATTTTGGAGGCAACAAACTAATGTCGCAGTCGCAGGCCTTGCATTCGGATGTTGGCATTTTAGGGTTCCAGGAAATGCTGCCAACAGACCCCGATATAGACGGGCTTCCCGACAAGATTGTGGCCACATTTGCGGAAAGGAGGAGCTATAATGATTACGCGATCTTTTGGCCTGCTGGCGACGCACAGATCAACTCGCTAGTGCTCGACAAGTGGGAACAGGAATCAAGGGATGGCCAGAAGTCGTCGGGCAAATGGGTTGGGGCTAGTCTTGATACAAGGACGGCCCAGGTTGCGCCAAAGCACACCAAGTGGCGAGAAGATCCTGAAAACTGGCAGAAAGGTTATGTCTTCGTTCTTGAGCACAATGACGGCGGCGATTTTTCGGCATTGCCATCGATGTGCGCCTTCTGCGGGATCGATTACTCGGGATCGAGAAGAGCATTCTCGCCTGTGAGGGGGTTCCGAACAGGTTATGCTGCAGCCTCCCAAATATTAGTCAAAGAGTTGTTCCATAACCTCCCAGAAGCTTCCCGTAAGCTTGTCGTATTTTCTGACAGCAGAGATGAAGCGGCCGGTCTTGCTGCTGGAATAGAGAGCAACCATTTTAGGGACCTCTTTCGAGATAGCATTACTTATGAGCTTCGAATGTCTGCAATATGCGAAACCAGTTTTGTGTTAGAGATGGAGAGGGCACTTGAGGACGATGCTAGTCTGCACGCACTAGAATTCGAGGATATCATTGCAAGTTGTGCTGAGGGATCACTGAAGATGAGCGGTGCGGCCCGCGAATATCTTAAACAAAATCGAGAATCAGCTGAAAAAATCTTCTACGATTTGGAATGGCTGCGCGAATACGAATTGGAGGGCGATGATGGGACAAGAGGCATGCACAAAACCGAGCGCAAGGCTATTCAAAAAGATCTAAGAGCCGGTGCTGAGGAGCGAGCAGCGCGTATCGGGGCGATTAAGCACAGAGCCGAATCACGTGTGATACCTGTTCGCGACCTTTTTAAGCCTCAGCAGTCTTTTCGAGCTGGGGATAGTAGCGGGGCCGGTCGTTTGATTTCGCGCTTGGTGGGCATCGGCGTCAATCCCGCCGGACCGGACCTAGAAATGCAAGAGCTGCCATGGGATGGTACCAAGCACCGCTGGACGGAGCTTTTCAACATAGGAAACCGCGCGTGGAGGGATGACCTTACTGAAGATGCCCTTTCAAAGAAGGACCTAGTTGTCAGCAAAGTTCGGGAGAATCTATGCGATGTTTTGTTCAGCCGGCTGTACTTGGGCTTCGAATCATCAGGGCTCGGCTATGTAACGCTGAATCTGGAGCAAGAGAAGTTTCTTGAATATGCGAAGGAAGCGGGTCTCGACGTGACGATTTTTCAACAAGCGGTCGCAGGTGCCGTAAGGGTACTGGGCGACCTTCGCCGGCACGAAGGAAACGAGAAGCTGCCACAGCCTTGGGCACGTTATCCACCAGCTGGTCGATTCGGCGCAAAATTTGCAAGGTACGTCCGCAGGGTTGCCGAGAGGCTTGGAACCGATGAATCTGCATTGGGCAATGCGCTCTTCAGAGCCATAAGCAGCAGCGATCATAATGGACTGATAGTTAAAGCGGCGGAGTTAGCATTGAAAGTCGCCCAACAAAGCGACCCTGTGTGGATTTGCGAAAAATGCCAACGACCGCATCTACATCGCGCTGCTGGCGTCTGCACTACGTGCTTTTCCGATTTAGGATATGAGACCAAAGCCACGTGCGAAGAACTCTGGCAGCGAAACTACATTGTGCTGCCTGCTGTCAAAGGTAGGGAACTCATCAGAATGCATTGTGCAGAAATGACAGCACAAACTGACGACCAGGCTGAGCGCCAGCGGCTATTCCGAGGCTTCTTTATCAATCTTGAGGGAGAGGGTGAGGCGTACATCGAGAAAGTAGACGAGATCGACATATTGAGCGTAACGACAACGATGGAAGTTGGTGTCGATATAGGCAACCTGCAAGCAATTATGCTCGCAAATATGCCTCCGATGAGATTTAACTACCAACAGAGAGTCGGTCGCGCCGGTCGAGGGAAACAACCCTTTGCTCTTGCGATGACATTGTGCAAGGGAAGAAGCCACGACAGCTACTACTATGCGGATCCCTCGCACATTACTGGCGACGTTCCGCCTGTGCCTTTTCTAACTATGGGCCAAGCCCAAATAGCCCAGCGACTACTTGCAAAAGAGTGTCTGCGCTATGCATTCTGGGAAGCGGGCATTCGCTGGTGGGACAACCCATATAAGACAGATAGCCACGGCGAATTTGGTCTTGCTACGTCAGCTGGGGACAAGCGTAAATGCTGGAGTGACGTCCGTTCAGCGGTGAACCAATGGCTCCAGGCCAACAATTCACATACACTAAGCAAGAAAACAGAGATAATTGACGCACTGGTAAGCACCAAAGAGCAACTAGACAAGCAGCATTTGCTGAGCTATCTCAGTAATGAGCTTTATAGTGAAATTGATGCAGCCTCTGATGACCCCGAAATAACAGGCGAGGGCCTTGCAGAGAGGCTTGCCGATGCAGGAATTCTTCCAATGTATGGTATGCCTTCTAGGCAGAGAAATTTGTATCACGAATGGAGGTCCAAGAAAGGCCCGAAGGCTATGGACAGAGATCTAGAGTTGGCAATAACTATGTTCGCTCCAGGGTCTCAAAAAACCAAAGACAGCGCAATACTAAAGCCAATAGGGTTTACATCCCCTATTATTAAACGGTCTGACACTTGGGGGTCAGACACTTGGGTGCCCGCAAGCCCTGAGCCTTTGCCATTTCGGCGGTGGATGCTTCGCTGCCTAAACTGCGGAAAGGTGGTAATGCGCAAGGGCAACGAATGTGATTATTGTGGGATACAAAGTGGCGATCCTAAGCTGAAATGCTACCAGATTTCCATGCCTGCAGGTTTTCGAACGGATCTGTCGCAAGGCAAAACTGCCAAGGAAGATGACGCCTATTTTGGCATGCCAACGGCTTTTGCTGAAAGCTCACAAGAGGGATCCACGTTCAGTCCTGTAAAAGGACTAAACTCTGAGATCAAATGCACGGAAAAGAACCGGGTTTGGAGGATTAATGACAACGACGGCAAGCTATTCAGGGGCAAGCAGATTACAACTACAGGCTTCCGGACACGAGCCGGGACACTGACAAATTGGCCAAAACTAAACAACCAATGGATAGTTGACGATTTTATCCACGATGTGTCAAATGAAGTTCCAGGAGAAGCTGATGACGCTGATGCAATCGCAATTGCCGCAGGCAAAACCACCGACGTCCTTAGATTCAAGCCTATTGTCGTGCCACCGGGCATTAACTTAGACCCAGTGCGATCCAAAGGAGGCGTAAAGGCGGCCATTTATTCCGCCGCGTTCCTTCTTCGATCTGTAGTGGCCGAACTGCTTGATTTCAACCCCGAAGAAATCGATGTCTGTAATTTTGAGCGTATTCGTGTAGGCAGCGACCGCGCAATGGGGATTATTGCTGTCAGTGATCACCTTCCAAACGGCGCTGGGTTTGTCCGGCACGTGTCAGATCATTGGGCCGGAATTTTATCTGAGACTATAGCCCCCAGCAGTGGCGATTCTTTCGCTGCAAGGATTATCTCTCAGCACCACCTGAGCTGCGACTCATCGTGTTATGATTGCTTACGGTCATTCCGCAACATGCAGTACCACGGCATCTTGGATTGGCGGTTAGGCCTTTGCTATCTTAACATATTAGGCGACAGCGGTTATGAATGCGGCCTCGATGGGAATTTCGAGCGGCCCGAACTACTCGGATGGATGGAGCTTGCAGAAAAGCAAAGCAGAAATTTTGCTGCCCTTTTTGGATATGATTTTAAGGGCACGGAACCGCTTCCGTGGATGCAGCGCAATGATAAGGTGGTGGTGACCACGCACCCACTGTGGGATACCGAATACGCTGAAGGAATAATGGTGGAAGCTATTGCAGACGCCGGTGGGGACGCCATATTTCTAGATACATTCAATCTTATGCGTCGTCCAAGCTGGTGTCACATGGACATCGAACGAAGGCGAAAATGAAGGACGGAATTTTTCCCGACCCCCCCGCAATCTTACCTGTCGATAGAATCACCCCTAGCAACTTTTCAAACTCTAGACAGTGCAAGCTTAAGGCAGTGTTGACATCGACACGAGCCCCCCATATGCTTCCTGCTGGAGTCGCGTCGCATTTAGGAAGCGTGTCACATAAAACCTTGAAAAGAAGCAGCAGAAACGATCCGGCGCTTGAAGAACATTTTGAAACTGCTTGGCAACTCTCCCTAGAGGAGGAGGAGTCTAGAATGGCGCAATCTTGGCTCGAAAGGCATCTGCTCCCTCTGGAGATGCAGAGGGGCTATGGTTTGAAGAAAGGACAATGTAGAGCCATTCTTGAGTGCATAGCGCCAACAGAGATCGCTTCCGACGCAGCTCCTTTTCCTCGCCAAGGAAAAAGAGGCCATGAAGTGTGGCTCAGCACAAAAGATGGACGAGTCGGGGGATATGTCGATGCAATCGTGAAGGTTGGCAATGGAGATGTTATTATAGACTACAAATCCGGCAAGATTTTTGATGATGCCATAGACGGATCCGAAAAAATACTGAATGAGCACGATGTCCTGCAGGTCAAACTGTATGCGGCTCTATATTATTGCAACCGCGAAGTCTGGCCACAATCGATTCGCCTCACAAGCTTTGATAGCAGCTTCGTAGATGTGCCATTCACTGCGGAAGAATGTTTGCTTCTGTTAGTCGAAAGCTATCAATTTCTGATCGATGTCAACAAGATTATTGGAGAGCTCGCTCCCGACACTAGCGCCATCATGCACAGCTTAAGCACGCCATCTGCCCGAAACTGCTTAAGGTGCTTATATCGCCCATGTTGTGCTCCTTATTGGACGGCGAGGGCTGCGCGACCAACAGAAGCTTGGCCATTTGATTTCTATGGGGAGCCGTTAGAAATAAAAGAACTGGGCAACAAGTCGTTAATCGTCAAGTTGCGCCAAAAGAACGAGCAATCTCAAATTGTTTCGATTAGAGGATTGACCCCTGATCGCCACCCAGGCTTAAAGGTTATGGGCAAATGTATGGGTTTTTTTTCCGTAGTACCGGATGTGGCGCCTAATGCTTATCATGAAGGCTTGTTAACCACAGTTTATTCAGTAAAGTAGGCCTGCGGTTTAAGTTAGCGAGAAAGCTTCTTGGCATTTTTGATTTCATCAAAAATGAAATGTGTTTATCGCGGCGCGGACATAACTCCGAGTGGTAGGTTTTGCCAAAATTGTGAACGACAGTGACTAGGGCGGTAGCGGTCAGCGCTCAAAACATCTGTCTGTCGTGCAGTGCAATGTTCTCTTCGGGGGCAGCTTTTTGTAAGAGCTTTGGTGCCCTCTAGACCCTGATCGACAATTGATAGGTGAAGTTTCAGAAGCTGCGGCGAGAGGTCATTGATGCTATTGAGCGCGAGCAATGGGCATTTGGGATTGCAGCGCGTAATTTGTCTGATCTGTTAGAAAGCGTTTAACTCATGACGCGCGCCATTCAAACTACGTTAGCATAGCCTCTACACCTCATCATGTTGTGAGTAGCAAGCATAGCAAAACATTCGGCGGCAAACAACAAAACTTAAGCCATTTAGAAACGTTAGGCGTTTGGTTCAGTCTTGAGGAACAAGCGACGCTAAGAAGGCGAAGTGGATGAAAACGAAATTGGCAGCGCTCGTTGTGCTCGCTGTGGTCGCGTCTCTGTGTGTGGCCGGGTGCACCGTCACCAATACCAGTAGCCCGTCACCGACCGCAGCGCAAAGCCCTTCCGCACCATATCAGATTAAAACAACGACCAGTACCCCGACGAGTACGGCCATTACTGATAACTACGCTTCAAATGGCTATGAAGTCGTAAAACCATTCACCCAAGCCACCAACCAATACGGAAACGTTGTCTACACGGGCGTGATCGACGATAACAACTCGACACATCTTGCTCCATATCAACACAACGTTACTATCGAGCTTATGAAAAATAAGACCGAGACCAAGCAACGGGTGAGCCAGCTCGCAGCTATCTATTCCCAACAAGGCTACGCGTTTCCTCCAAACATGACCGGAACCTATGTTGAAAGTGACTCGACAGGGGCGCATGAAATATTAATGGGAGGATGTAACCCCAACACAATTTGTCTATCCGGCTTATCAACGCCATTCAGCCAGTTTACCGTCGTAGTAGACGTTCAAACGAAACAGGCGTAAGCTGCAGCGCGTAGCTGACAGAAAAATGCAGAGACGCGCTGCCAGCTTTGCAAAGACAATATAATTGCCCTGCGTGATTATCTGCTGGGCAAATACACCGATCCGTATGCGCAACGAAAAGTACTCAACGGCTCGAAGGCTTTTCTCAAGCACCTTTCAAAGAGTCGATTTGACTCACGATACTCAGCCTTTCAACCCCACTAAATTTAGAGATAGAGAGATCTAGTGCGTCTGCAAAGATATCGTTTAACTGAGCTATAACCTCAAATCACATTCTCTTTCGATCTTCAGCTTTTTCCGACGTCTTGCAAACATAGCTAGAGCGTCGCTCTTGAGTTTAACCTTGACTGTGCGTTCGAAGACAGAATAGAGTCCGACTATAGCAGCGCAAGTTCGATGTTGATACGGCCACAATAAGAAAATCGAAGTTGTGTATAGTGACGAGATTGTTAGAATAAGGCTGATGTATAAGATTCATCTCCGCTAAGGACAGCTTCTACTAGATCGTTGTATGCTTTCCACGTTTCTTGGGAGGTTTCAGCTTTTAAGGAGGCTAAAAAGTCGTTTAATTCCAAACGAAGAATGGCTACTAATTCTTTCATCCACGCGGATTCTACTTCTACACTTGGAGATAACCTTCTGCGCACTTCTGTTATATGCCAGATGTTAACCACAATGTTCCTCATCAACAACAAACTTGGATCAATTTTGAATGTGAGCCCAGGAAGAGACCGTAACGTGTCTTCTTGAACAGGGACAAGACGCGGCTTGTTGTAATTATCCCATTCGAATTCTTTCGCTGTTCCTTTAAATTCTTTTACGTGGCTTAAACAGCTTTTAGTTAGCAAAATCGCGTCAAACCGTTGCATGCGGTTATGATCATCAATGAACATAAGTAAATACTGATCAATTTCGATTTCAGCTAAATCACTCAAACCTTGTATCAAAGACGTGAGAAAAACTTCATCAAATTGCTCTAATTTTTTCCCCTTCATGCCCAGCGCAGCTTCTCGAAGACCGCCTCGTTGAACTGTATAACAGGGTCTAGTGAATTCCATATGATGCTTTTTTTCAAGATGGTTGAGAACATCGCTAACCTTTTCAATTCGTTTTTTATCCAGCTGAGCCCACCATTGATTTATTGCTGATTTAGGAGCGGCTATGTTACCTATTTTGTCAGGTTCTAGGGCAAGAAAAGTTACGACCTTTAACAAACAGTGGTAAGTCTCTCTTTCCTGATTTTTGAGACGTGAAACGTTGAAGTAAGAGAAGGTTGCTTCTACTATTTTGTCGTAAGCAATTTGCATACTCAACAGTGCTCTGCAAGTGTCTTGGATGGCAAATTTAAGTCTATCAAAATAGCTAATCTGATTTTGACTTGAAGTTGGCTGCTGGGTGATAAACCTGCGCCAAAAAGATGCCCAGTCCGAGATGTCCTTGAGTTCTTTTTCGAACTTTTCTGAGTCAATTGCGGTATTAATTTTGGTCGGAAATTCTCTGTCCGAATCTAAAAGGGAAATAATCGCTTCTGTGAGCTTCGCGATTTTATTTGCTTTTCTCTTAAATCTTTTTTGGTCTTGAAGTATCAACGCTTCAAATGCTTCTATATACTCAGATGTTAGCAATTGAGACTTATTTCGGATGTTGTGCCACTGTTTCTGCCAATCATACACTGAAGGGCTTTCATAGTTTGCATCGATTCGGGCTTTCCATATCTTGTTTATATGTTTGTCAAAAGGACTGTGAAGATATTTCAGTGGAATCTGTTTTTTTGATTCATCAAACTCTATGTAAGGGGTTATATCGGGCGGCCACAAACCCCGTGTACAGTAGGTTTTGTATTGAGGATGAAGAAACGGGAGTATCCGGTTAATGCGGCTTACGCTTTGCTCGTTTAAGCTGTTCTTCGACTCAGTTTCGATGAAATATTCAATAAGTAAATTGGAGTTGTTCTCCGATATAGTCAAAGTATCTGTCTTGATTTTGAGCGTACCAACAATTTCTGGCTTATACTTGTTGAAAAACGCTTCGTACATTTCAGGACGCATTTTATAACACGCCGCAAATAATTCTCCTGAATCTTTAAGCTCAAGCGATTTTAATGCACCCCACAATTGCGTTCCGTTAATGTGTAGAAAGGGTGGACAAGCTACATCGAATTTATGGAACCAAAGCGCCAAGCGACCAAGACAGCTTAAGTCGTTTGCAAACTCTGCTTTAACCAACGCGCTAGATAGTGACTGAATAAGACTGTACGTATCAAATTTCTTTGGTTCGAAGTTTTTTCTAATTTCGCAGATCTTTGTAGTAAGGCCTTCAATAGGTTTTAATCCTGCAACTGCAAAATCATCAATGTTTGCGCCGCTCCAAGGAAAAGCACAAATGGCGAACAGGCCCATTTTTTGAGCAAAAATATCATCATAGCTGCTTTGATTTTCTTTCCAATGCTGCAAAGCATCAGCAGAAAACAGGCCGTCGATTACGTTAACAATGTCACGATAAGATTTGTCTGCAATACGTGCAGCCAGTTCGTTGAGTAACAATCTACGCTGTTTACCTTTGACTAGTAGTGGTGCGTAGGCACTAAAGTCAAAGATGGCGTCAGCGTGAATTAAGGGCAACAAATTCAATAAAGTCTTGCGAAGAGGCAACGTCTTGTGCAAAAGGCTGCATATATGTTCAGATCTTAAAGGATGTAACCCTTCTACGTACTCTCTATCTTCTATTTTGATATAGTATTCTTCTTCGAGGCTTTTTAAGCACTGTCCCGTGTCGCCTACAAAACCAATTCTGCGTTCTATAGAACTGACTAGGGATGAAGTACAGAGTCGAAGACAACACAAATCAGCAGCTGACACCAGCTTCAGAATTTCTAGCTTGCTCTTGCCATCTTTTTCGTCATCCAACTGTCTGATCTGGTGGGATAGCCTCTCTTCAATCATTTCACCTTGAGTAAGCAGGTAAACATACTCTAAAAGGAGGCCCCGATCTGCTACCTTCTCCCAAGCAGCTTGCCAGCTGTTAATAGCGGGATGTATTTTATTTCCATTTTTAAACAAATAAAAAATCTCTTTTGCTTCTTCCTTGTTCATCTCTATGTCGACTATTTTAAGTCGAAACTGTGATTGATCTGCTCCAAAACGGTACCAATCTTCAGCCCTTGTGGTAACAATGTATTTGACTGGAAGGTCTAGTGTCTGCTTTACAAGGCTATGCCAAGCCGAAACTTCCCGTCTTAATCCATCAATTATTATTAGAGGACTCTTCCCAACTTTCACGCGAGATTCAACGAATCTAGCAACGTCGCCAGCCAGTTTTTCGTCTTCGCACCATAATAATTCGAATGGAGTCCATCCATCCCTTTGAAGGTCAAAAGCAACTTGCCAAGCTAATGTAGATTTTCCTTGGCCGCTTGAAGCTCGGATGACGATAACTTCGGATTCACGAAATCTTCGCAGAACATTTTCTTCCCATCTTCTACGACGAACAGGCAAACCTGCAGTAATATGGGTGGGCCGTGCCGCTTTTCCCTCAAAATAGGATGACAAAGATTCTGCGTTGATTTCAGCGTTAAAATCAACATAATTTAACCATTTTCTTTGTACAGCTAAAAGCACGGGGCCTTTCGCAATGTCTTCCTTTACACTGTCGATATAGCTAATCAGATCATTTTGTTTTATCTCTTGTTTTTGACGGGACGTGTCTTTGACCAGAATATAAAGAGCATTCAAATATTGCTGTTCGTTACCGCTTATAATATCATAATTTAAAATCAAAAGACTACGAGCCTCATATCTTAGAGAGGATTCATTTAGCTTCTCAAAAGTGATCCTACTCAAAAAATCAACTAAGTCGAAATTAGCCCAGTTCCATCTTTTTGCTTTTTCTGAATTCTTAAAATCATCAAATTTTTTCTGCCAAAACTCTAAATTTGAAGATGAAGGAGGCGCGTGCCGCTTAGACGTGTTTGCCAAATCATAAAGATAGCCCTTAGCAAAATCCATATTGTGGACGAAACGAAAGCGGCTTTGACCGTCTATAATGTATGCTTCAGCAAAATTTTGTAAAACGTGTGCGTCCCAAAAAGTGCTTGCGTTAAACTTGTTCTTAGAGGACTTTACTTGAATAAATTCTGCAAATGTTGATATTACATCAACGTCTTCGACGCCCTCTAGGCGAATGACCTCTTCTTGTGACACATTATTTGCAAAATGACTGAGGATTTTGTAAACTGCATACCAAAATTGAAAATTGTAGCCTTCAATACTTCCTGAGCCGCCTATTCGCTCCTCTGCCAACATACCTAACAGAGTTTTATGAGGAGATTTGGGAGCTAGGGACAGAGATGATGACTTAGCATCTTTTTTGTGGACTCTCTCTCTACTTTTTTTTGACTTAGACACAGTCACTCACTTCTGCAAAACTCATGGTAAGTGCAAAGACTGAAATGATTGGAGGATCCTTCGATCTGGGTGTATTTTTGTTCAATTTGCAAATATTGGATCTTTCCGATATTCTTAGATTAGATTAGATTATTTTTGTCCAATATTTCATTTACTGTCATAATTTTTGATGTTGTTACTAATCGCGTCTTAATGTTTCAAGGTCTCCAATATCGTTCAGAAACGCTTCGTTAAAGTAGGAACTGTGTCGCGGATTGCTTTGATTCATCTCGCAGCTTGCGATCACAAAAAAACATCCTACTCACATTTTTTGCTACCGCATTTATTAAGATCCCCTTTTCCCGCATTTGGTTCATCCTGCCCCCGACAACACATTTGCTAAAACTTTAGTCTCCCAGCAATGTCATTTTTATATGCTGATAGCGTGTAAGGCGACATACGATGTCAAAAAATGGTTAGACTTGATGAAGACGTTTATTTTGCCCTAAGAGCCTGAGCTTCTAAGGAAGGTAGGACATTAAGCGCCGTGTATGCGTTAATGCATACAGCAGATGAACACGCCTAAACTCAAAAGCAGCTCATTTCCTTAGAATCACAAATTAAAGAGCTTAAGTCGGATCTTTTTTTAAAAAGAAGACTCTTACAATGTTCATAGAGAAAATCAAAGGCCGAGGGCGAGATTCGAACCCGCGTCGTGGCCTCCACAGGGCTGCGTCAAAAACGCACGAATCCTTGAAAGCATAGCGTCGCTATTAAGTCTGAGTTTTATGGGCAGTGAATCTCGTCATTCTGAGCGCTGACAGTCAGGATAACCGGCTTCATAGATTGCGAGCACAGAAATCGCTAGCTTTTCTGTATCGTGTGTGCATATCACCTGCTGCAACACTTCAATGATCTGGCGAAGAGGTTGCTTAGCTGTCACATATGGCAAATGGAAATGGCTTTACAAGATATGAAGGCAATCTGCTGGGTATGAATAATTATAAAAAACAACATTATCTGCCTCGATTTTATCTGCGGAATTTTTCATCGGATAGAAAAGGGCTATGCTGCTGCAGTCGAGCGACTAAAAAATCAGAACGTCGGAATATCGATAAGCTCTTTCGTGAACCGTATTTCTACGCCGATAGCTCGACAGCGTCGACAGCCGAACCCGTATTATCTAAATTAGAGGACAAACATGCCAAGATCATTCAGAAGATTTTAAAAACACACACACTCACAATCAATTCGCGCGAAGATTTGATTGATTTAAGTAGGTTAGTTTTCCTAATGGCTTCGCGGACAAAAGCAACAAAAAAATACCTAGAAAGTAGGGCCGTTCTTTATGATTATTCTATGGAAAAACTCGGCCTTAGACCAGAAGAGCTTGGAGGTAAGAAACTTAATCCAAAATCGCTTAATGTAATTGCGATGGAATTGGTATTGAATCAAGCATCTGCCATCTCTGGTCTGGCGAACACACTCTTAATCAATAAAACGAACGATCCGTTTACCCCTTTTATTACGTCTGATTCTCCGGTGATCCGCTATAACTTAATAGGGAGAGATTTAACAGATAAAGATTTAACAGGTTTTCTAAATAAAGGCCTGATCATTGTTCTTCCGCTTAGCGAAGAGGTCGCCCTCTGTTTATTTGATGGTCAAAGATATAAGCTGAAAAACGATACAAATGGCAACATAATTATATCGGACAATGAAATTATCGATGCGCTTAATCGAAACCTAATAATCAAAGCAGATGAGTTTTTTATTTTTTCAAGGCCAGCGTATTACAAGTATGTTTTATCACTGCAGGACGATAGCTTTTGGGGCCCGCGCCACATACCTATAGCTTTGAAATTGCCATTTTTTGAAATTTATAATGAGGCCACATTTCAAGGATTGGAGCTGTTCAAGTTCAGAAATGAAGAGATATTAGCTTCTATAGCGGAAACGATGGAAGAAGTGAGTGAAAAGCATTCTAATTTGCTTAGATTTGAGTAACGGATATATTGCGATATAGTCTTGCGCAGGCTCGACCGTTTCTTGTTCACGAAATCAGACAAACCCCATAAGATTGTCCAAACCGAGATAGATGTGAGAAAACCTCTAAGTTGCTACTATGGGCAATAGATTTTTTCATAAACTTCTACCGGCATTCGTTTTGCAAACTCGCAGACAAACGTTCTACTTTGTAAAGCAGCCCATTCGGCGCAATTTGCTCCCAAAAAACTACCAAAGCTGCTCACCATTACGTCACGACCTGCAAGGTTGATATTGTTTAGATGAAATGGATTTTTGAAGCCGCGCTCTCGCAACTCATTGGCCAGCTGAGCGATCTTATCTTCTTGCGCTTCATAAGATTCATCTTGAGAATAAAACGCGATCCATTGAGGACTGTAGTGCATCAGATAGTTGCGGAATCTTACTAGCAATTGCACTTCTATCTTTAGCTGATCATTTTCGTGAAAAGTTTTGCTGCGAGCCTCTTCGTCAGCCAAATACAGCGCCAATTGATATTTGTTCAAAATAAACCAGTTGCGAGGCCGATTGTTCTTTTCATAATCAGGATAGTCAAGAATCTTAATGAGGCCGGGATGGTTTCTAAACTCTATCCGATTGGCATTCCAAGCGTTGGCCATTGAAGCAAGGACAGTGGATGTTAGAGGGGTAAAGGTATCTTGAATCTTAGCATCTGAAGGCAGCAACTGCCGTGCCAGATCGTTCTCATTATCGTGTTCGCCTCTCACGTATTTGTCCGCCTCCAAAAAAAGTTCATTGATAATTGCTTCCAAAAAAGCAACCGCAGAAAAAATACATCCAGTTACATACGCCTGATGGTTACCTATTAGCTTTAAGTATTCAAGTCTCGTGAGGCTTGGTCGCAACACGTATTCTTTTTCGATTTCCATCGCATTTTGAGAAAAGAAGTACGCAGAATATCCATACTCTTGTGAGAGGCGTTCCCATGACTTGATTGCAATCATGTTTCAATCCTGACTTTCTTGTCTCTCGCAGTACAAGCAACTCTCGCGCCGTGGCTTAGCTCTTTTACTAGAAGTTGCTGCTCTCTTCATTCTTTCTATTTTGGAAAAGTTGCGCTTGAATACAGATTAGAGGCGTGGGAATCACAACCTCTAAGCAATGCGGACACTATTTGCTTCCTATGTTAGCTGTTGATCGATTCATAAATACACACTTTGACTCGCCATCTATGTTGTTGGAGATTCACCGCAGCAAAATCTCGCTCCACCACGCCAAGACAGGATACGACTACCCTGCGATACGCCTTCCTTTTACGTTCTCAAAGCTTGCAGGGCTGCCGACGCAGATCTATCAAACCGTGCACAAAGGGGCGCTTGCCTTTCTTGTTGTTGTCTCTTCTTCTTGCAAAAGTGAAGCAAGCGAAAGAGAAGTAGAAAACTTCGCCACTAGCTCGAAACCCTCGCCTTTACACGGCGGGGATCGTGTGTTCGAATCACACCGAGCCCATCTGTTTTTTTCGAGGGTAAGCTGAGATATCCCTACCACTTCCTAATGATAGCACCACGGTAGGCATCACAGAACGGGTAAGGAAACTTTGGGAGGCAACTGGTTAGATCATAAACGGACGGCCCGAAAAGATTCGAGGGGCAAACCAAAAATTGATAGACCAAAATTTAGCGCTATTTTGGCTCTAAAAACGTCCGTCTCTAGCGCCTAGTCCGTTGTTGATTTCTTCGATTTCCTTTGTTTTTGAGCCTCCCGACGAGGGGTATTTAGCATCGTCGCGGCTTGCTGAAGTCTAGTCAAGCCACATTCAGGATCCTAGCAAGCTTGGTCACATCTTCTCAGCTTGCCAGTCGCGGTTAAGTTACTGTTGAGACCCCATCAAACTTTGAAACGTGAAGCACCTGATTGGCAAAGCTTTCTAGCTCTTTCTCGTGAGATACGAGGATTACCTGGGGGCATTCAAGCTCGGATAAGACGTCTCCTACTTTAACGAGTAGCTCTTTGCTGAAACCGTCCGTCGGCTCATCTAGAATCAACAAATCTGATTGCAAAAGGGCAGATGCTTTTCTAACTGTCATATTTAGAGCTAACCTGTATGCAAGAGCAATACTCGTTCTCTCGCCGCCACTGAGGTTTTTTAACGCTTGCTCATCACCGTCCTGCTTCGCTAAGGGGGTGAAGGTCTCATCTATCCTTGCTAGCTTTGTTGCATCTTCAACTAAAATGCCAAACCATCTCTGAAAAAATTGATCAAATTGCTGCTGAAACGAAGTCAAAACAACACGTTCAATGTTAGCGACTGTTTCTGCAAAATAGCCCTTAAGCCAAATTCGGTATTCTTTTAGATCGTTTGATGTGGCAAGCATCGCATCTTTGTTTTCGATTTCGACTTCTAGTTCTTTTCTCCTTGCGTTTTTAAGATCGATTCTAGTAATAAGTGCGGATATTTCCTGCTCTACGCTCATAAGCTCTGAATTAGTCTCGGTTTGCGATTTCTCCAGAAATGATAACTTTGTTGAAACTGTTTCAAGTTTCTTAATCTCTTCGCGCGCTGGTCCTAATTCTTCATTAAGACTCTGAATTTGATTTTTGATGTCAAAAATTCTTTTGTCGTCGGATTCAATCGTGTTTCTAAAAGTCTGGGCATTTTCTTGGAGTAAAGCGACTCGTTTCTGTTCGCCATTGTACCTGACGAGGGCATCAACAATGTTTTTCGAGGTCTCAATATCACGCGCTGACTGATCCACAACGACTGCAGCAGCCTCCCTTTTTGACTGTTCAAACTCTATTTTGTTCTCGAAGTCTGAAGGGTCAACTTCCCGATAGCACGTAGGACAAACGCCATTGTTAAGAATCTCGAAATAGTTTTCTAATTTTGAATCGATTTGAACAACGACCTTTTCTAAGTCTTTATGACGCGTTTCTGATAGCTTTAAAGCGTGTCGAAGTTCTTCCTCATTCTGATCGGTTGGTATTTTGATTGCTTCATTGCCTTTTATTTCAAGGTCAAGATCCTTGAGTTTGTTACGAGCCTCGTTAGATCTCGTTTGAATGACTTGAATTCCTCCCTGCAATGGACTTAATTGCTTTTCAAGTTCCGGGATTTTTGCTTGTAACTTGACCAACTCTTCTTTTTCGGCACGAAAGCTGCTAAGTTTGTTATCTAGATCAGTTAAAGTATGTTGTAGAGCGAACCTATCGTTCTCTTTTTGCTTCAGGTCTTGCTCATAACCGTTAATCTCTGTAATAGTATCTTTTCTGATCGTTCTCTTCTCATCCACATCTCTTGCGGCCGTCTCTAGAATCTTGATCCTAGAGTTGATTAGGCTCACCAGCTTTACAGCATTGTCTTTTGCCACTTTGTAATCTTCAACGCCGAGTGCCTTCCTAAGCGTTTGCAGCCGCATATCCGGATCGAAAGAGAGAATCGCTTTCATTTCTTCTTGCGGGGTGAAAATAGCATATCGATAGATCTTACTTTCTGTTCTTGGATTAGCTGGCTCATTAAAATTCAAAATTTCAAGAATTCTTGCTTTTATTTCCTTTGGACGCGCTGTTAGAACGCCATCTGGCCCGCGGACAAAGCCTTCTCCTTGCAAAACTGCTTCTTTTCTTCTTTCTAATGTTCGGCGAACAGTGTACTCTTTTCCGTTTGCCTCGAAAATTAGACTGACAAATCCTTCAGACTCCCTCTTTCTTAGCAAAGAGTCTCCCGTCTGAGAAGCTATACCAAACAAAGCGAACTCGATACCCATTAGGATAGTAGATTTACCTGATCCTGCAGCTCCTTCAAAAAGCGTCGTTCCTTGAGAAAGATCAATTGTGGCTTCTTTGTAGCTTCGTATGTTGCTCAGTTTGATAGATTTGATAATCAATCTTCGAACACCTCTTTTAATGAAAGGGTTTCGAACGCGTCCTCGGCAATACCCTTATCGTAGTCGTCTTGATTTTCAGTGTCTTTTTTTTCTCGCTTTAGCGATCTAAGCAAAGCGACAGAGAGTGCGATCCCTACATCGTTTTTAAGCTGTGGTCTAGAAACTTTAATCAGGCCAATATGCTCTCTAAATAGGCGCTCCTCAATCTCACTGGCTTCAAGACCCGACACTTTAACGTTTGCATATTCCTTTGATGATAATCCAGTTTGGCTTATGTCAACGTGAATTGCTCCATTTGCTTTCAAGATCTTTCTTAGATTCGGCAGGTCTGTTTCAGAGATTTTTCCTCCAGACAACTCCCCAAAAATCCTCACCACCACTATTTTTCCAGCTACGTCAAGATGCAAAAGTTCATCTTCTAGCTTAAGCTGTGCTTGAACGGCGTTGAGCCCTGTCACATCTAATTTACAGAAAGCATAATCACCCATCTCAATCTGAACGAACTCAGTGCTACGAACCTGATTGTCAAAACTTACGATAAAGAAACCGCGCGGCTCTTTGCTCGCCGTTTTTTCGATATCTCTACCGTGCCCTGTGAAAAGAGGGCCGGGAAATACAATGCGTTCATAGCCAAGTTCTTGATGCATTGATTTTTGGTGGATATGCCCCCCAGCGTAATAATCGAATCCCTTTGGCAAAAGTGATAACGGCAGGGTAGACATTTGTGTCAAGTAGTCTGGTTTAAATTCATCGAGACCAGAATGAAAAGCAAATACTTTGAATCCTTCAAGCAATTCTAAGCTTTCTCTATCAAGGATAGCATACGATTCTCTTTCGAGGCCCATCTTTCTTGCGGATATCCCTACAAGTTTGGCGCCGGTTCTTTGATCGACGAAAGGAATAAGTTTGAGCTTGTTATCGATCATCACCGGCTGCACGATCTTTTGCAGTAATCCGGCGCTTTCGAGAACCTCGATGATCGATGTACTTGTCGCGCTGTACTCATGGCTTCCATAGATACAATAGATCGGAATTCCGTGTTCCACAACCTCGCGCATTTTAGCAGCTGCATTCTGGACGACTTTTAAGTTGTGAGGGACGCTTGAGTCAAACAAATCACCACTAATTAAGATAAAATCAACCGGATATTCAATGCAAGTTTCCATCGCTGCTGAAAAAACGTCCATCTCAAGCTTCTCCATCTCTTGGCTCCTTTGGGCGCCAAGATGGATATCTGCTAAGTGAGCGAAAGAGTGAATCATATTGCGCGCAGATGTTAAGGTATTATCTTTGGATCGGCGTCACGGATAGCGTGTTTATCTTCCGACGAGTTTAGATTCCGATTGCTTGAAAACTCCTTCAAAAAATTATCAAATAAAGGTACTTTAATTGGAATAGCGAATTTAGTGAATATACTGCTTACGATTGCTTCGCCCCTATCCAAACTCCCGATTGTCACGTAATCCTCTGTTAGATCCTGCGCTGCACTATTGATGACAGCACGACGTTCAGACGCCATTTCATTTCCAAAGATTATTTTTGTGTTTAAATTCGCTAAGATGGTGGGGGGAATTACGCTTGTTAACTGCGTGACTGCCAAAAGACCAATCTTAAACTTGCGGCCTTCTCGTGCAACTGTGCTGTATGCGTTATCGCCGTATTGTTCAAGGGTGTCTGATGCAAGGACTCTAGGGGCCTCTTCAAGGACTATGCTTATCACTGGCTTATCTTCAAATCGAGGTTTGCCTTTAAGACCACTCTCTGCTCGATATTTTTGGTATTTAAAAACGATATCCCTTATCACAAGAGAACCTATAAGCAATTCAGCAGCATCGCTAAGTCTTGAAGTGTCAATGATGACTATTTTCCCCTCTTCGAGATTCTTTATTATCTCACTTACGGTCGCCTCTCCTGAGGCGTCGCTGAACGCTCTGTTATAACAGATCAATTCTCCGTTTTCGTCCTTATCAAGGCCTAAGATAGTTCTAAATTTGCGTTGAAGTGAGTTTAGAGTAATCGGTTGGACACTTCCGAGAGATTCGCCTTTCACTATCGCCTTGATCCATTGCTTATCATTGAGATGTTTGAAGTAATATTCGTACATGCCTTCGTGCTGGGCCTGAGTTAAGCTAAAGATGCTCTCCAGATGCCACGGCATTACCGACTTTAGATTGATCATTAGCGTGGACGAGCCGACTGTCGGATTTACCGAATAATACCTAACTTTCCGGCTCGCACTTGGATGCTGGCTTAGACCTTGGAGCTTTTCATCTCTGCCACCGAAGTACTCGTCATGTGGGTCTAGAACTAGCACGCCTAAGTCATCGTCATCAACTATACTCCATAACAGAATCTTAACGAGATTGCTTTTTCCTCGCCCAGTCGTCGCGGAAATAAGAACGTGATGTGTGAATAGTTCTTGCCCATTCAGCTTAACATCAACATTGAGAGTCTTTGATCCACTTCTCACTTTGCCAAGATACACCGTATTTTGCGGATCGTTCAAGAAATTAAAATCTTCCTCGTTAACGTGGCGTACTAAGGAAAAGAACCCCGGTAGTGTTTTAGGTATGCTGACAACCGATTCTGAGATTTTTGCGACCGCCCTCATCTCAGCTATTGTATAGTTCCGGATGTTGGGGTCATAGTAGGAGAGAGACCCTGCTTGTCCTTCTAGTTGTCTTCCTGCAGCTAGTTCCCGAACAGGTGGCGGGATTTGACTACCATAGCTCAATCCGTGGACTTGCAATATCAGAGAGCTCCCATCTTCACTTTGCGCAACCAAAAGATTGCCGAGCTCTATTTCCGCACCCGCTTTTTCGCGGACAAAAATCTGACCAATTTTCCCACTAATGACCTGACCAACGATATCTAGTTCTTCCGTATGACTCACCCCAATCTGTTTATCAGCTGGTGAACGTCGGCTGCCTTGATGTTTCTATTAAACTTGTCCCATTTGCCTTGGTCTGCCATCAAAGAGCAGATTATGCTATAGTAGTAGTCAACATCATAGCTTGAAACTCGGGCACAGCGGTCGACATCTAAGAGTCCATATGGATATCCCGGCAGTGTCAAATCACCGGCATTTTTTACCAGCAGCGTAAATATCTCATTCACCTCAGTTTCACTAAGTGATTCAATCTGATCTCTTTGAATTTCGAACCGGAATATCCTCTCTGAAAGTGAATTGAGCTTTACGGCAAATATCACCGCGCCGTGTCGAGTTCTAGCGGACTCAGCTAATGGATAATACCACTCTTCAGATATTCCGGTCATTGACGCTAATTGTTCAAGAGCACCTATGAGGGACAAGCCAGTATCCGTGAGAAGAGTGCTTGTCTTGGAAAATCCCGACACAATGACGCCGTTAGTCTCAGCTATCTGAGAGAGCGATCGCATATACTTGTTTTCGCCCGGGAAAACCGCCTGAAGTGTACCGTCGATAACTAGCAGATCTCCGCTTGAGAGCTCTTGTTCAACGACGCCTTTGGCCAAAAGAAGTTCAGAAAATCGCCGAGCTATTGAAGGCATACGGTGAATGTCAGCTCTTTGATTCCCCAGTGCTTTTAGAGAGCTATGCATAGAGTTGAACGAGAGATCGGTGTCAGGTGGGACTGCGATGCCGTTTTCGTCAAACGGAAATATGGTGGTTTCGAAATAGATCTCTTGGTTTTGGAAAACTGCGCTCGTGGCCGACAGAAAGTCAGTGCGCTTCGGTAAGCAACTTTCCACAATTTTTTCATTTCCCTGCCAAATCCCAAAACAAACCCTGTTCAACTGAATTGAAAAATTTGGGGCACCAACGATCTCTTGATTCCCCCCGTCTATGAATGCGGCTTTTCTGTCGGAATCAATAGCCTCAATGCCGCGGAACCTTTCGGAGGTTAAGGGGAATGACTTGATGTTCTTATCTGCAAAGTGGGGAGTACCTAATGGTTCATCATTCAAGTTCAAATCTAGACTATCCACCAATTTTTTAGCGACATCGAAGGTCATATGTTAACCTCAAGCACTTAATGCCTTTTTGAGCAACTAAAACCATATTCACGGGACTAAGCTGTTACATAAAAGTTGGTGGTAACTGAGCAGAAAGTATTCTGTCACCTCTCTGCTTGTTGCCGCATCTTTTACAGCGCCACGACCTCGGTTGAAACGGGTGAGTGCTTATACTTGACGATATTTTACGATCAGAGCGCGAAGAACAAGAGAGAGGATCCGATGTTCTGTGTGCTGAATGAGTGGGACACGCCAGCGCAGCAAAATCAACTCAGTGATCGATAGATGAATTTCTGGGAGTGCAACCCGGAAACCGAATTCGCTAATGCTTGAAGAGGCTAGAGATAACAAGTTGCCGGATGACCTCGATGCAAGTGCAACTCTTATCTCTGCTTGACTTCGCTTATCTCTTCATCCGCAATTTCGCTTTTCGGTTCCGATTAGCTATTGTTCATCCTGCCCGTCGACCTTCACTCAGCGGTCAGCGAAGCTTTAGGGAGCAACCGGCTAGATCATAAACGCACGGCCCGACTAGATTTGAAGAGCAAACTGAAAATTGATAGACCAAAATTTAGCGTTATTTTAGCTCCAAGAGGCATCTCTAGCGAAGAGCACAGGCCCCGTTCTTGAATCCCTTCTGTAGTTACTTTCCAGACTTCCGCTGGAGAAACAAATTCCGAGCGAACTCATACGGGTCGTTTGAATTTTACTTCCGTCGAGTACCTGCGTTATGAACTTGTTGAGAAATGATAATCGTCGCATAGTTTAGAATCAGTCAGTCAGTCAGAAGAGAAGCCCGCGCCAGACAAAACCGAAGCAAACGAACGGAAGCACGAGAAAGGAGTCACACACGATGATAGGCGCGGGCATAATAATTCTCTCGACCGTATAACGTAATATAGATACCCCCCCTCTAGCGCTTAGGGCTTAGCGCCCGCTCAAAGAAAAGAAGGAAGAAAACCCCGAACAGGAAACACACACTTTCTTGTTTTATGAAATCATCTCTTGTTCGGTTTTGTGTGCGATGCTAAGAACTTCATTGCTTCTTCTTCGGTTGTTCTTTCATACGGGTTATCGCCTCCAATTCCACATGCCGCTATTCCGTTCCTATCAAATACCCACGTTTCGCCATCCCAACGTTCTACGTGGTAGCCCCCATTTTCTGCATAATGGAAGCGGATTAAGGATAGTGGTTTCATATAGTAAGGCGACTTTCGGTCGAAGCTGGCAATGAAAAAAAAGTATTTATCTTTACTCATGGTTAATAGTCACTCCTCGGCTTGAGCTTGACCCGCTCGGCCTGCCGACTCGCCTGACCGGCGCGTTCCGCTATCAGATGACGTAGCACGTCATTAAGGCTCAGTTGTTTGCCCTCTTCGCTCATTATCTCGGCCTGTATCTTAATCAACTCTGCGAGGGTCTTTTCGTCCGTGTTAATTGTCTTTCTCATTTTTACCTCAGATTGACGGCCTGAAGACGTCGACGGCCACCGATGTTATCTCTTTAAGCGTCTTGGGTGTTAGCTGGTTCAGCGTCGCGATAAGCTCTAGCTGGTGTCCTTTCAGCGTGTACACGTTAACTGAGCTGTTATCGAAGTCCAGTATCTCGACGGCTATTTCGGCGTCTTTAGCCGCATCTAGGACTTCCTTCATCGCGCGGGACATGTTAGTCCGTGCTTCGCGAAATCCTGTTAAGGTTAGCATTACCATCTTTAAGAAATAGAAATAATGTATTTCTTCTTCTCGAATTTTGCTCCTTTAGAGTAGGACGTTCGCCGGTTTTGTGCGGAGAGATGTCTGCAAATTCAAGGTCGATATTACCGTCCATAAATTCAGAAAATTCTGGGTTATCGATGTCTGCAGTCCCATCAGTTTCAGAAAAGAATCCAAACATTAATTGTGATAAAATGTCAATTTCCTTTGGATTTTTAGATATGCAACAGATACAAAAGCCTTTAAAAAATTCCTTAAGCTGGTCTTTAGAAAGAGAACGTAACGTAAAGTTCTCTGGGTTTAAAAAAGAAAGCGTATCTGCAAGCTGTTTATTGATTTTTGAACGGCGTTCCTCACCAGAAGCGTCGGTCCAGACGCATCTGAAAACTTCCATTTGACGGTTGTAATAAACCCTACCAAATCCGCCTATCTTAAAATCTAATGTGAACGAGTCGCGTTGGTCCCAATCGTTGATAAATTTATGATTGTCGAACATGTGTGCAAGGCTCGGCGATGCCCCTTGACCATCATGGTGAGCCAAACTCGACAGGACGAAAACTTTTTCAAAATCATTCGCGTCAACGACTTCCTTTTCCCGAAGGTACTGGTAATAATAAGCCCAGAGCGTATAATATCGGGCGCGGTATGTGACTGAGGTAATTCCTATTGTGAATTGTTCCTGGATGTTTAGATGATGACTCCATAAACCTAACGCGTCCAGTAACCTAGATGTGGATTCAACTTTTTGGGACCAGTCAACAGCAATATTTGGACTTATAAGCATGAACTAATGAAGTTTGCGAAAAGAGTATGTTAATATTTCGATATCCTCTCGTTTTCTTCGTTCGGGCTAATTGGTAGTCTTAACAAGTGAACGTGCGCAAAAAACTCGTGATTTGAAGAACACCTAAAGAAAGCAAAAACGGATATAGCCATTCCGACCAGAGAGTTTGTTACGAGATCTACTGAAGATTATTGTGTAGTAGTACCATTATTTGATTTGCAGCGTCATCAAACGATAAAATATGACTGTCCCTGTGCCTATACCCCTAACGTGTCCCTGCTGCCACACCAAATTTGAGAGTTTAGACGTCATGATCTCAAGCACGTACGGTAATACTACTGATCTCCGTTCGATTGCGGGGCCCAAAACAGCAGTGGCTTGTGGAGCTTGCAATACAGCAGAAGACCGATCCAAAAGAGTTTATTGGTCGTGATGAGAATCCTCGATTCTAACGCAACAACGTTATCGTTAAAAAAGCCGGATTCGTGTTGTGATAAGGGCACCCATTTTTGATCTAGATAACGCTTCCTTATCGAAGCGTAGCTCGATTTCAAATGGGGACCCCACATGCTTCATTTCAATAAACGAGCATTATACGGGCTATCTTTTTGCCACTTTTGCCACTATGTGGGCATATGTCCGCTATCTCTTCAATGTCCGGCATACTCAATAAACTGAGGTCTTTTTCGCCTTTCGTGCATTGAAGGTCAGGTAATGCGTCCAAAAAATGTTCGCAGTTATAATACTTACAGCATACCTGACCTTGCGCTATGCGCCGTCGCTGTTCCCATTCCGCGTCGTGAGTGCTCGCGCGCGGCGAATCATAATGATTAAGTCTGCAGCGCCGAGTTTGTACCTTTATGTCAGTCCTCAGTTACTACCCATATCCTGATGTTGCCATGCCAAACCACGAGTTATTGGAAGTCCATCGCAGCAAAATCTCGCTCACGCGTGCCAGAGCGGGCTACGACTACCCAACGATACGCCTTCCCTTCGCGTTTTCGAGGCTTATAGGGCTGTCAACGCGTATCTACCTGACAATTCACGATGGGACGCTGGCGTTCCTTGTGGTTGTCTCGCCGTCAAGAACAATCCAGATACGCGCGAAACCGGCCCTCCAAACGCCAATGCTCCCCGCCTTCACACGGCGGAGGTCGGGCGTTCGAATCGCCTCGAGCCAATCTGTTTTTGTAAATTTGTGAAGTCTGCACCCTCACTTAAAAAAGTGATTTAGCTCTTAATTTCAGATTTGAACAATGAGCAACCCATTCAATATTGCACTGCAGGGGCATAATTTTTAAGATGCACCTGTTGAGATAAAGGAGTTCGCGCAGAAGTTTGGCCGTATTCAGGTAGCCTACAAAAATCCAGCTACCAAGAAGAGCAACTCGAACAGTGACTGACTGTGAGGGGGGGACTAACTACGAGAAAGAGATTAGTAGAGAAAGTTCTAAAAGAACACGGATGGCGGTCAAGACGTTCACGCGGCTCACGAATGGCTAAAAAGATCACTCAAAGACTATCTAACCAATAATGCATGCGAGGTGAGAAACAGATGAGCGAACCCAAAATCTGCCCTGGTTGCCCGACAGGAGGAAGAATAACAGGTGGTGAACTCATAATGGATCCAGGAACAGGCGTCCCTCTCAAACGTGTTATTACGCCGTGTTCAAAGTCCCGTTACCACCCTTCAATAAAAAACCCTGAGAGATACGAATACTGCTTGAAGCAGTTCAGAGGAACGCAAAAAGAGTAAACAAGGCATAAGCGCCGGTCCTGCTGTC